>Ga0326514_10000234_pt1 | contig 36470 bp, 38 predicted proteins | sample 3_2548_0518_D_FD_203653 | JGI IMG/M metagenome (GOLD analysis project Ga0326514, IMG submission 203653) | Bovine rumen microbial communities from UC Davis, California, United States - 3_2548_0518 | ecosystem: Host-associated > Mammals > Digestive system > Stomach > Rumen | place: USA... | reverse complement strand
CGGCTCGATATAGTGTCTCGCCGTCGAGTGTGATGATGATGTCATTGGTCGGAGCCTGCCCGCCGCCGCTCAGGATGCCAGCAAGGGCCGCCTTCACCGCATTGAACACGCCAGCAGAAACCGAACTTACGATCTGGTCGTTATTCATAACTGCGGTGTGTCCGCCCAGGGTGCCGACAAGCTCGGGGCCAGCCTCACGGGCCCAGAAGAGCTGGGAGCCGTTCGGAAGACCGCCGGAAGCATACCGGGCGATGTCGTGCCACTGTCCACCAGCATAGATGCCGCCGTTAGCCATTCCGGTCATGTTGTACTGCTTACCAGTGTTGTCGTAGAATCCAGATGCCTTAATTTTGACGCTGACCGTCTTGCCCTCAACACTGCTTGTATCAAGGGTAGTAGCCTTTGCTGTCGCGGTGATAGTGGCGTTCTTGTTGTAGATGCCGTCAAATGACTTTTTCAGGGTAGATAAGGTATTTGGCGTCGCGTTATTTGCCCGGCCGGTGACTGTGACATCCTTGTTCTTGACGGAGGCAAATGCATCCTTGATGTTCTGGAGCACGGTGCCGGTTTTGTTGACCGCCTGGCCGGTGACCGTGGATGTCTTTGTCTTGATGGTGCTCCAAGATTCCTTGAGCTTTTCCAGGGTGCTGCTGTTCTTGTTGACCGCCTTGCCCGTCAGCGTCCTCGTCTTGGTCTTAATCTTTGTCCAGTATCCATTCAGCTTTCCAAGCACGCCATTAGAGCCGTCCTCTGCTTTGGCAGTAATCTTGGGGCTCTTCTTTTTGATGCTGTCCCAGGCCGTTTTAATCTTGTTGAAGGTCTCGTCCTTTTTGCCCTTGATGGTCATGGTAATATCTGTGACCCAGCCCTTGGCTTTCTTGATACCTGCGTTGAGTTTGGGCACGATGGTCTCCTCTACCCAGGTCTTCATGTTTTTAAATTTCGCCGCTATGCCGTCAAGGATGCCCTGGCCGATGTCGCCAGCTGTCGCAATAAGGTCAGGCTGCTTGGCCGGGGAGCCAGTCTGGAAAGCGCCCTTAAGACCGTTCCAGAAGGGAGTAAAGATATTATCTGTGACCCACTTGAGCCCGTCGCCCAGGACTGCCGCGATGCCATTGCCGATGCCGCCCATGATAGCGTCACCGATGGGAACGCCAGCCCCTTCCAGCAAGTTCTTCTGCTCCGTGAACGCCTCGGCGAAAGTCTTTTTGATGTTCTCAATTTTCTCGCCCACGATGCCCTTGACTGCACCAATTGCCGCATTGATAAGTCCGCCTATCAGCGCGCCGCCCGCTTCTGCCAGGTCGGGCCACTCAATGCCGTTGATGAAGGCAGCGATATCCTTGCCCACCTGTTCGAAGTCTGTCGTCCGCAAGGCTGATGCGGCCGTGTTGATAGCCCCGGCCAGAAAGCCGCTGACCGTCTTGCCGGCCTTCTCGAAGTCTGTGTCCTTGAAAAAGCCATTGATAGCGGTGCCTATCTTTGTGCCTAAGCCCGGGAAATTGAAGGTGTTTGTAAAGCCGAAGGCCGCATTGATTTTTGTATTAAGGAAGTTAGCGACGGTAGAGCCGACGAGCGTGAAGTCCGTGTCCTTGATGAAGGTGTTGGCCGCTGTCGCGATGCCGGTGCCCCAGGTTGTGGCGTTCGTCAGCTTCTCTTTCCAGTTGATGCCTCCCAAAGACTTATTGACCGCCTGCGCGCAAAAGTTGCCGATGTTCTCAAATTTCAGCTTATTGACAAAGCCGCTTTCTGCAGAGATAGCGGTATTGATGGCCCCGGCGATCGTATCGCCGAAGGAACTGCCCAGCTCGATATCCGGGGAGGTCAGGCCGTTAATGAATTCCGCGATAGCGCCGGACACCCCTTTAACTTTGCTCTGTATCTCTGCCCAGGGAATTTCATCGAAAAAGCCCTTGATAGATGCCGCCGCCTGTCTGCCTGCCTCCTCAAAGCCGGGGAAGACCATATCTGCCGCAGTTGTGTCCACCTTGCCGAAGTCGAACGCCTGCGAAACGATGCCTCCGTCGCCTGCGCCGCTGCTTCCACTTCCGCCGCCGCTTCCGCTTCCGCCGCTGCCGCCCGCAGCCGATTCCGTTATCTTGTGTATCTGGTCGAACGGTGCAAGAGCCTTTTTCGCCGCCTGCGCCGCCGAATTGATTGCCTTGCCGGCGTTGCCAGCACTGCCGGCCATGTCATCCGCCGCAGATGCAACACCGCCGTAACTGTCAGCTAAATCGGTGGTCACATCCGCCGCAAGGCTGATGGGTTCAGCCTGCCCGCCGGAGAACATCGCCGTAAATGCTCTGACGGCATTGGCCGCCGTGATTGCACGGCCGACCACCCAGTTGAGCCCGGAAACAACGGGGGAGATGACATTGGCGATGCTGTCACCGACAATCTCCATTAAGTCGCCAAAGTTGTTTTTAAGGTTCTGGATTCTGCCGTATGGAGTCTGTGCAAGGGCGCTGTTCATTTTGCCGACGTTATTGGTGATGACCTGCGCCAGCATTGCCGCCCGCTGTTGCTCGTCCCCGTACTTAAGTACGGCTTCTTCTGCCTCGGTGAAGGTAATGCCTACGCGGGTCAGAGCTGACGTCTGGCCCTGCATGACCTTGCCCATAAGATTGCCGACGGTCACAGCGTCTCCAGCGGAAGCCGAGTATCCCTTCTGCTGGGCCACCAAATCATTCATGGCCGGGATGAGTGTCTCCAGAGCCGTGCTCGTATTGAGGAAGGTCGAGAGCTGCTGGGCGCCAGCGAGCTGAACTTCGTCCCCGATGATGCCGGCCATCTGCTCCGCGGATGTCAATTCCTTGACGGAGTTGATCATCCCGTCTGTAGCGCCCATTCTCTGGCGCATGATGGTCGCCAGTTTGGTCTCAGCGACGGCCTGCTCCTGGGCGGCCGACACCGCACTTTTCGCAGCGGCCGTGATAGCCGCGACGGAGATAAGGGTCTTGGCCATAGATGCGAGCCGGTCCATAGAGTTGTGCAGACTGTCCGAGCCGCCGCGGATGGTGTCGAAAGCCTTCCTGGTCCCGGATGCCGCCTTGCTGACCGAGTTCTTGACAGAGGACATAGCAGAGGACGTGCTCGCCTGCACCTCCTTCATCTTGCCCTTGAACTGGTCGACCTTGCCCCGGACAGAGTCGACAGCCTTCTTGGTGGAGTCCTCCATCTTGCTGGTGGAAGACTTCACCGATGCAGTCGCTTTTTGTGTCGCAGACTGCACCTCCTTCATGCCGTCCTTGTATTGCTTAGTCTGTACTGATATCAGTACTTTGAGTTCCTGTAGTGTCATTGCCTACCTCCGGATTTTCGGTGTTATGTTTCGCCCGGAAAGCCCGGTTGTGATAAAAAACGAAGTCGTCCATGGCTCGTTTCTGAGCTATCAGGATGCGGTCGTCTTCTGTCTGTGATAATGTCTCGTCCTCTCCACTCTCCTCATCCGTATGCGGGAAAATATCGGGATAGTAATACCCAATCTCGTGCAGCCTGCCCTCGGGGTTGAGGACAGCGGATGTGCCGTCTCGGATTTCCAGCGCCTGCATATATAAGGCAGAGATGGCGGCCTTGAAGATTGCGTCGTCCCGCTCGACATTACGCCGCTGTCTCCTGGCATATGCCTCGACCGCGTCGGTGATCATCTGCGGTGTCCAGTCCCAGAACTCCTGCGGGGAGTGGCCTGAATCGAGGAAAGGTTGGTACATCTCGTATATAGCGTCGGATACAAAAAAATGGGGAGCACCATCACTGTGCTCCCCGTTTTCTGTCACATCCTGTCCTTGATGTCCTGCATCTCCTGATGGAGCTTCTCCGCCGCTTCCGCTGTAAAAAAACCGCTCACCGCAAAGATATCGGTGAAGACATCGGTATAGAAGGTAAGCTGAGAGCCACCCTCGTCCACATACCTGTCAAAGAGTGTGTACATGTCTTTCCTGCCGATGCCGTGGTTGTACTTCTTTAGAGCAGAGAAGGCTACGTCCAGCATGATGCTCATGGCCGGCAGCGCCTCGTTCTCGGTGCTCAAAAGATTGAGCAGGTTGGTCTTATATCGGCCCTCCAGTTCAGCGATCGCTTCAGTGGACAGCCGCATTTTATAGTCGGTCCCGCCGACGGTCCAGACCGTGAAGGGCCTGCGCTTCGGCTTCTCCTGGGCCTTGGCCTGCTCAGGTATCTTGGTCACCTTCTCCTCGATGACTTCAGCATTGGTCTCGATTTCTGTAGTCGGGAAGTAGCTCATTATCTTTCTCCTATCTCATGCGTGTAGTGAAAAAGGGCCGCCGCGGGGCGGCCCATGCCATTATAGTCAGTTGGTCAGGTGCCTGGTGTCAGGGCTGCGGGTCAGTCACCGTGATCTCGCTCTGAAGGGCGAGGGCCAGGGTGAACTCAAGCGCCGCGTTGACACCACCGCCGCCTCTCTTGACAGAGGGCTCGGCCTTGAAAGCGTAGGTCGTGCCGTCCCGCAGGGTTTCCTTCCAGAACTGCGCTCCGGTCAGGTTGCGCAGGATTCTGTAGGAAGAGGACGCGTCGGAGTTGTCGTACTTGAAGACATAGTTCATGTCGCCCGGGTCACCGATGCCCTGCTCATACTTCCTGACAGTGTCGGAAAGGCATGTATTCTCGACCTTCTCCGGGTCGACACCCATCTCGGGAATTTCCTTCAGGCCCGGAAGGTTGGCATAGGTGCCAGATTCAGTTGCTGAATAGGAAAGTGTTGCTCCATTAGCCAGCATGGCTGTTACCTCCATATATATGGGAAAAGGTTGACTTGGTTACATATAGCTGATCTGGTCATACATCTCCTCGGTATCGACATCGATGATACCTGAGTATGTCATGACCTTGTGCTTAAGTCCGGACGGGTCAGAGACGTCACCACACGATGTCCGCATGAGTCCGAGAGCTGAGAGCCCGCGATCGACGGCCAGCGCGGCCGCGGACGTGCTCACATTGTGCCAGATGTCAATGCGGTATCTGAGCTGCGATTTCTGCTCTCTGCCGTCTGTCCATTCTGCGACGGAGTTCTCCTCCTCCATGTACTGGATAGCCGGGAGCTTTGCCCAGTCCTTGGGATACCCGTCGCTTACGTTTTCTGTGATACCAGACAGAGCCTGGTATACCTGGTCTTTGACGTTGATCATATGCTCCGTCCTTTCATCTCGTCCTCTATCTGCCGCTTCAGGTCCTCAGCCACCTTAGGCCCAGCCTGCTGAGCCGCCGGGTAGAGGAAGGGTTGCGCCGCCTGGCCTTCCGTGTAGTAGTATCTGACACCCTCGTGGACGATGCTCTTGAAGCGGTACTTTTTGGCGTCTTCCGGGGATATCTCTGTCTCAGGAAACCACCAGCCACTCGTCTTGTAGCTGACGGCCACCTCTGGGGCGATGCCCTCGTGTGATGCCGCGCCTTTCGGCCCGGTGCCGAACTCGACATAAGCCGCGTAGCTTTTGTCCGTGTATACAACGCCGACGATTTCCTTGCCATGGTCCTCCACCCTTGTATGGATGGAGTTCCTAAGTTCGCCGTGATTGACGGGTACACGTAAGACAGCAGCAGACCTGATTTTTTCTGCTCCCTGCCTGACCATTGATACTACGTCTATCCCGGTCAAATCGTTCAGCTTGCTCGCAAGGGCCTTGTCACCTTGTATATCACTCATGCCTGTATCGCCTCCAGCGTGAAGAGCTGCGGCCGATGGTCCCGGTTGATTGCAGTCACCCGGAAGTCGGGTTCATGTTCTGGCGGGACGAAGACGCAAATGCCGTCGTTGTGCTTGATGTCGAGAGGACCGTCATACTCCATGTGGTACACATACGAGAGCCGTTCTCCGTAGAGCATGGCATCGACGTGCCCAGATGCCTGATATAGACCAGCATAGAAGGGGATGCCCGGAAGGTATGATGCCTCAGACGCACCTTCTTCAGTTTTGGTCACTACCCTCGCTCGCCAGCTGGCGACGCGTAGTGCTCGTCTCGAAATCCTCATGCTCAGTCCTCCGTGCTCTCGTGGTATTTGCCACCGACGCGGGCCAGCCTGTATCGCTGGACGGTCTGGGATATGTCCGCCGGGATTTCCGCGAAAGCAGAACTGATACCGGCTTCTGTCCGGGATGTCTCGCCTTCCATGCCCATCCGATTGTATGCTACGACTGCCCAGGACCTTTTCGCCGGGCCCATGACGGCCGGCAAAGTTGTGCGCCCGGTCAGCGCCAGCAGCCGCTCTTCACTTTCCTGGAGGAGAGCTTCGAGCAGGGCCATGTCCGTCTCGCCTGTCATCCGTCCAAGGATTTGTATATCCGTCATGGTGTGTCCTCCTTAGTGCATCTCCAGGACCGCGGCCAAGGTCGTTTTGTCCATGTTGCTGTAGCCCGCGATACCGGCCGTCTTTGCTGCAGCCCGGAGCTCTTTCAGGGTCATGCTCCTATAGTCGGGCTTCTCTGGGTCTGTGGGTTCTGTCGGCCTGGGCATGATGTCCTCGATGTCCTGGTCCTCTGTCTCCTCCTGGGCCTCTTCCTCTATAGAGACCCTGACCGGATTTTCACCGGTCAGGGCTTCGAGAGTATCTGCCAGAAGGTAGCGTTTGTCACCCATGAGCGTCTTGATGACGTCGGAGTTGTTGATTTCCTGGATGTCACCGTTCGCCAAGTTCTTCAGATACATAGTGTGCTCCTTGTCGTCAGATCTAAATTTCAGACCTGTGCTCAGACCTGGGCTCAGGCCTTGTTGACGGTCAGGACAGACAGGCCATTGCCCTGGGTCACCTTAGCGCCGTAGACGTGCAGACCCTTAATAGCGTCAGCAAATCTCTTCTCCGGGCGATAGGCTTCCATGGTGTCAGCCAGAATCTGCTCGGCAAAGGTCGTTGCGGCAGAGGTGCCAGCGACGATCTTGTACTTGGTGCCCGTGGTGTTGGGGACGTTGTTGGACACGAAGATTCTCATGCCAGCAGCGACGCCGACTTCACCACCTTCGAGGATGGCCTTATTGTAGTCGGTGCCATTGCCCACGAAACGAGCGTCCTTGAGCAGGAGGCCGTGGAAGAACGCCGGAACGACGCAGAAGCGGCCGGCCTTGCTGACGTTCTTCTCGGTCAGGTCGACAGCCAGGTCGACGAGCATGTCGTAAGCAGTGCTGGCAGTCGGGACCAGCGGAGTGGTGTCGTTGCCAAGGTTGGAGCCGTTGTTGGTAGCGCCGACAGCCATCAGGCCAGCCAGGAAGCCATCGGTCACATCGTTGATGGCGTAGGCTGCGCGCTCCATGGCCTTGTCCATGAGCTTCGGCTTGGCCTGAGCAGCATTGACGTCGTCGCAGGCGAAGTTGACGTACTTGGCCTGATCGATCTTGAGCTCCTTCTGGGAGCCGTCGAGGGCTTCCGGTGCATCGATGTCGGTGCCCGGGGTATAGTTCTTGACAGTGATGTCACCGATCATGTTGATCTTGACGGTATCACCATACTGCTTGATTTCGCCCTCATAGTCGCGATTGACGAGGGCGCCATAAACGTGGACCTTGTCCAGGTGCTCCTGGAGACGTGCACTCCAGAGAGCGGGGATGAAATTGGAAAATGCCATGATTTACTCCTTTCCGGTGTTACCGGATGCTATTGAGGGATGCCTGGACGGCGTCCCAGTTTGCGTTGATCTCTGCCGGCGTCATCCTCGCGATTTCCTCGCGGGTGTATGCGCGCTTGGCCTCAGGCGCCTTGTGTGGTGCCTCGCCACCTTTGAGCCGCTCATTGACCGCGGTCTGCACAGCTGTCGAAAAAGCCTTCTCGATTGCGTCGATGCTCGCGCTGCAGGCGTCTGCATCGGTGTAGACCAGTACGTCCGCCAGCTCCAGGGGCAGACCCTTGGATGTCAGTGTGTTCTTGGCCTCAGCCATGAGCTCGCGCTTGGTAATCGCGGCCTCTCTGTCAGCCAAGTCTTTCTCGCGCTTCTTGGCCATGTACTCGGCCTTCTCGGCCTGGGTCATTTTGGCCAGCTTCTCGGCCTCGGACAGTTTCTCATCCTGAAGCGCTGACCATTTCTCCTGAGCCTTGGTGACCGCGGTGTTGACTGCCTTCTGCACCCGGCGGTCGAACTCGCTCTGGCCGCCAGCCTTCAGATAGTCGTCAAAGCCCATAAGTGTGTTGTCTGCTCCGCCCGCGTCCTGTCCGCCGTCGTCATTGCCGCCGCCGTCCTCCGCGAACTTCTGCAAGTTCATCTTCAGCAGTAGATCATCTTTCATAGTGTCTCCTTTGCCCGGCCCGTTCGTGTGCCCGTGCCGTTCATCATGTATATACAAGTGCTCTCGCACATGCTACCAGTATCATATATCGTTGTCCCTGCACCACTGCCGGTAAGTTGTTGCAGCAGGTACAAGATGATTGCGTCCCGTCTCCGGGTCCCGCGCCCGCCGTTTCAGGTCGGCCAGCGCGTCTTCATCCAGGGGGACGATTGTGGTGCATCTACAGTAAGGGTGCATCGGCGGCATATTCTCGCCTGGAACCGCCTCCTTGACCTTGAAGCGGTGCCGGTCGATTGCTCCACAGACCATGCATGTGACCGTGTCCAGCGTGGCTACGAACTCGTACTCATCCGCGCCGCACTCCCTGTAGGCGTCCATCTGCGCCTGATTCGCACAGAAGTTGCTCACCGTCCTGACCAGCCTCCGGGCGTTCGATGCATGTACTCCGTACCGCTCGGATATCTCCCGGCTTGCTGTCTCCAGCTTCTTGCCGGTGATCATCTCCAGCATGATTTGGTCGCGGATATCATTGACCATGGCCTGGCCATGGGATGCAAGCCTTTTGTCCCAGCCCTCGCCGTCCCACTTCGATGCCAGCATCTTCCGAGCGGTCTTAGGGTCAAAATGGGAAAAAGAAAACTGGAAACCCACCTGCCTCTGTATGTCATAGATGGTGTGGTAATAGCTGTCGTGAGCGGTCTTAATGTAATGTGCCCGGGTGATACGTTTCTCAGCCTTGGCCAGCAGCCTCACCTGCTCATCAACCTGGTCCTGAAGGTCCTGCATCCTCTTCAGCCTGGCCGCGTATGCCGGGGCCTCGATTTGCTTCAGAAATTCGTCTTTCGCCGGCCCGGACGGAAGTGCTGCCGCGGCCTGGCGCATGCTTTCCAGATCATTTTTCCCTTTTAGTTGATTGAGCAGCGTAATTGCGTCGGTCTTCGATAAGCCCCAGGTTTCCTGGTACTTGGTGAAGACTTTGTCCATGCTCCGCTGAAGATCTTCAGCAGCCTTTTCATATATGCGACGAAGTTCAGCGGATGTCTGCTCTGCCTCGTCCATCTGCCCGTACATGAAATGGGCCTGCATCTTGCGGAAGTCCCATGCCATCAGGCCTCACCGTCCTCGTCCTCTGCTACGTCCCGGAGTTCGTCCGGGAGAGTGTTCGCCCCGATGCCGTAGGCCCGTTCCTGATATGCCAGCGCCTGCTCGCGTTCCTCCGCGACGGCCTCAATTTCGCCGTCCGGGTCCTCTACAAAGGGAAGGAGGCTCAGAAGCGTTCTGGCAGAAACTTTCCCGTCAAGGTTGGAGACTATCAGAGACAGCTCCTGGAGATTCTTCGGGAGGGCTCTCGTGAAGGTGGGGATGATAGCACCAGCCTCAACACTGATGGCCTTGAGCCCCAGGAAGTTGCAGTAGAGCCGGATTCTCTTTCTAAGCCCCTGCCTGTAGTGTCGTTCCTTGGTCTTGGTCAACATCTCCAGTCCCAGGAGCTTGTACTCCAGAGCCACACCTGACGCTGTGCCGGAAAACGATTCGTCCGTGAGATTTGGGACATGCGAGAAGGTGTAGATGTCTTCCTTCAAAGCCTTTCTCAGGACCTCGGCTCCGTCCTCATCCATCTGCCGTGTGAGATACTCAGCCTTTGCGTCGATGGGCAGCTCGATGAGCTTCTGGTCCTTCAGCTTCTTCAGGGCCGCGTCAGTCTCTTCCTCGTCGTCACCCAGAAGAGCACCGTAGAGAGCGAGGATGCTGTCGATGAATTGTTCCTTGTCGGTGACGCGATCAGACATCAAAGCGTTATATGCATCGATGAGCGACAGCTGGTTTTCGAAGTCGCCCAGGGCCTCTTTGTTATTGAGATACTCGATGAGCGGGATGCCTCCGAAGTAATGCTCAACCGGTTCGTCTGTCGTCCACTCATGTGCCACTCCTGGCGTCGCTGCGCCTTCGATGATCATATTGTGGATGTAATGCTCGGTCATGACGGTCGCGACGTATTCCTTCTGGCTCGTCGCATCGTTCTTCCTGGGCCAGTAGTAGACACCGAAGAGCTCTTCTTCTGCGATCGTGTCGTCACAGGCCACGAAAGCTGAGAGCGGGGAAACGGCCTTGCTCACCACATTGCCAGCCTTGTCAGAGTAGACGTACTCGTATGCCAGCCCGTAGATGCTGCCGTCAATAGCCAAGTCCGCGTCTACGTCGTCGATGCCCGCGGTATCGAAAGCGTCCAGCAACGGCTCAATATCGTGGTCGCCGGTAGTCGTGTATGAGATAGGTGAGCCCATGAAATAGCCGGCCGCAGTGTCAGAAATGTCCCGCGCATGATTGCAGACGATGCGCGCGTTCGGCGCATCCTTGTCATCCCGGGTCCTGCCCTCGATGTCATGCCGGCCGATATAGTATCTGTAGCACCTCTCCTTGATACCTTGCATGGCCATGTGCTTCTGTATCAGGGTCCTGACTACAGCCTTATCAATGACCCGCTCGTCCCAGAGGGAGCGGGGATATGTGAACTTATACATATGTATCATCCTCCTACGGAAGATTTGCGCTTGATGCGGGCCTTCCGCTTGGTCATATCAGCCTCCAGGCCATACCTTAGGCAGTCGACGCTGTGATTGTCCTTGTCTGGATAGCTCCCCTTGAAGTTCCCGTTGCGGTCCCGCTCCAGCTCATATGATGTCAGCTCCCGCATGGTGTTCGGGCACCTGACCGGGTCCACGATGATCTCGTCCAAGTCCTCTGCCAGGAAGTGGATGCCATGCTCGACGCTGCCCGGTCCCTTTTTTGCTGGGACGCACCTGAGACCCAGCTCATTGAAGCTGTCGATGCTCCGCGGCTCCTCGCTGTCCGCTATGATGTAGTGCCTCTCGGGGTCCAGGGCCTTGATGCGCCTGACGGCCTCGGCTGTCTTCAAGTTGACCGCATATACCTCACCAAAGATGTAAATCTGGCGCCGCTTGGCGTTGTAGTGAAGTCTGACGAAGGCCAGCGGGTCCGCAGCAAAGCCAAAATCCAGGCCCTGCCTGATGCGGTCGAAGTGCGAAATCTCTTCATCTGTGATGTGCCTGACCACGACATTGTCGAAGACTTTGCCGCCTGTGCCTGTCGCTTCCCCAAGGTACTCATGCCTATATGACATGGGCTTCCTGCGCTTCAGGTCCTCGGCCTCCAGGAAAAATTGCTCACCGAGCCACTCCCGGGGGACGGTCAGGTATGTGCTGTGATTGCAGAGGGTGTCCTCTCTCTCCTCCAGAACGTCCTGGTTCACCCAGCTCTGGAGCTGTTTCGGTGGGTTCCAGGTGTAGAAGACTACGAACTTTTGCCCGCCGCGCATAAGAGACTGATTGATTTTTCTCTCGTCTTCATCCCCGTCGAACTCCGCTCTTTCCTCGTACCAGACGTACTTGAAATACCCCTTGCGGAGCTTCACCGATTTCGTTTTGTTGGGGTCATCACATCCCCGGAAGATAATCCTCTGCCCGGTCGGGGTGTATGTAATGCGCAGAGGTGAGAGCGATGCGTGCCAAAGGTGGCTCACTCCCAATGCATCGATGGCCCATAATAGCTGCTCGTATACAGATTCCTGGAGGGTTGCTCCAACTTTGCGGAAGACTGCGGCATTTGCCTGCGGGTCTCTCATCATGCCGGTGATGATCTCGATGCTGACGAAAGAGCTCTTTGTACTGCCTCGGCCTCCGTACAGTTTATAGTGGGTGTGTCTGCCGTCCTTGATGTCCTGGTGGATGCTCCAGAAATTTGGAGCTATCAGACTGCTGAGCCTGATGGGCCCTTTAGCCATTGTCCTCACCAGCCTCTATGTCTGTGTCTGTGTCGCTTATATCGTCTATAATCTGAACAGCAGCGACGCCGGACATCTCCACGTCCCGCTTGTCTCTCCAGTCACCCGGCTTCCGGTTCTTCAGCCAGAAAATCTGAGCCGTGACGTCCGGGGGCACCTCTTTGTCCACCGTCTTGACTGACTGCTGTCCCTTGCTGTCTATGATCACCGTGGTCTCGGTGTACTTGTATCCCATAGCCCGTTTGTAGAGAGCGTTCTCCACCTCGCGGTCGACCACGTCCTTGCCACGCTTTAAGGCGTCGTCCAGCTCCTTATGCTTGGCCTTCCATGCGTACAAGGTGCTATCATTGATGCCCATATTGTGAGCTATCTGATCTATTGTGAGCCCGTCCCTGGCCCAGCCTTCTATCAGCAGCAGGCCGTCATGGTCCAGCCAGTCCTGCGCCTTACGTCTCATGCCTGCCACCTCCTTAATCAACTATCTATTAATTCGGTATGTCACAAATATTTATTTTTTATGCAAAATCATGTATATCGTGCATATTATTTTCCAGATCTGGAAATCTCTATGCATACTCACTCTCTGTGCTGTCTGTACCTTCCTCGTCTTCCGGCGGCTCCTGGCCACCTATCACATATTGGATATCAGCTCCGCAATGCGTACACGTCAACATATGGACGATACCGCCCGGCCAAAGCCCAATGTCTTCTGTATCAAAATCGCTCTGCCAGATCACCGACCTACATCCACAATGAAAGCATTCGTACATGTCTTCTTCTCCTTACTCATGTCCTGGCCTCCAATCCATATGTATAGTGGTACTCTTTTTGTCCACTGAGAAATGCATTGTGCATGTCCACTATGTATGAATTAAAGGACTTAGTATAACCGGCATCGTAGTCTGCCCCTGAAATACGTCCTGATTCGTACAAGCCCGTAAGCGACTTGCACCGCTGTTCATGCTTGTCGGCCGCGTCTGAGTCGACAGACCCTATATACGACATAAGCCCCTTGCCATCAAAGCCAGCTCCCTTGGTCATGCTGTACGTGCCTTCTGCGCTGCTTGCTCGCATAGTGCTCACGCTGCTGGTTATAAACAGATCGATATCATCTTCCGAAAAGCTTCCGCCAAGAATACCCTCTTTGCCTTTTCCGCACGGATGATTGTGTGTTAAAACGCTGCCCTCTGTGTTTAACATGTGCTCGGGTATATTACATGAGTCACGTCCGCCGCGGCACTCAGTGCCGATTGGATTACCGCTCACATCGTACACGGCAGCAAACTCGACCTTGGCGGAAAGACGCCTCTTTTCCTGCGCTTCAACAGCCGCTCTTTGCCCGGCAGAAAGCGGCGTGCTGTCTGCACCATATCTTAATGGATTATCTGACAAGTCGGCCGTAGTGCCGCTCTGGACAGTAACACTTGTACGTACAAAGCCACCACCACCGCCGCTACCTGGCCTGCTTCCCCTTGCCATTGTCTGCTTCCCCCATAGTCGCAGGGGCAGGATTCGAACCTGCGTCCTCCGGGGTATGGGCCCGGCCTGCGTCCTCTGCATTACCCTGCAATAATGGAAACGTCCGGTGCCGGCGGGCGTCCCCTATATATCAAAAAATCACCGTGATTCTCGCCCAGAAAATCACCGTGATTCTTTGCACTTTAATCCAAACTCATGTAAAATTTTTCACATTCCATATATATATTAGGGAATTGATTTTCATACCGTCGCTGGCTTCCCAGAAATCCACGGTGTCACATAGTCGATTCCGTCCCTGCAGCTCTGTACAAAATGTCTCATGAAGTCGCCCAATGTGAGGCCTTCCCGCCACGGATATTTCCACTCACCTCCGTCGCAATAGCTGTAAATGGTCTGCGACGCTGCGTCTATGTCCTCGCTCGCATCGTAGACGTAGTGCCTAACCTCCAGGCCCCAGCCGTATCCGCCCAGCAGTCTTTCGCCTCTGGCCATGCGTGCTATTGTCTCTCTCTGGCCCCGCGTCATCTGGACGTCGCGGCACTTGAACTCGCTCACAACAAGCCCCCCTTTGCGGTTCCGGCCCTCTTGCTCTGTGAGCTGGAAGACTGCATCAAGGTCCGTCGGGTGCAACGGCCCAACTTTGCCGAGGCCAGCTTCCTGCAGCTTGTAATCATATGTCAATCCCGGCCCCGTCAGGTCCAGCGTCTGCGTGGCGTTGTCCCGGCTCTTGTACCATCTCTGCGCCTGATTCATCTTTTTCCGCTCATATACAACAAAAAAAGACGCGTTGCCGGCGTCTTCAATTTAGATCTTCTGCATAACATATCTGGGAACATAACGAAGGCGGCCATCCACCACGATGACCGCCCCCGCCAAAAAGAAAAGAAGGAAGGAAAAGAAGGAAGAGTGAAGGAGAAAATGCCTGCTTTGCATTTCTTTACAAGATATACTATAGCACAAAACCAACTGCCGGGGAATACCCTAAATGAAAAATTATGCAAAATTTTATCATATCACAATCTTTTCTTTCCTGTCAATCACTTCCTTTATCTTCCTTTAATCTTCCTCTGGAGGAAGCTCATCCGGGTCCATGGGCTCGCATGATACCTGGTAGTCATCGTCGTCAATAAAGATTTCGTCATCCTCGGGATAGTCGTCACACACCTCGTCCTGGTCTTCCGGCGGAAGATCTTCTTCACACGCCTGATACCTGACGTCATCCGGTGTGACGTCCTGGCACATTGCGTCCATCTGCTCATCTGTGTACTGTTCAACTTCTGCTAAAAATTCCATCCGCCTGATCAGCCAATCTATCGCATCGAATGCACCCTGATTACTGTCCAGCATATGCGCAACAGCCTCCACCGTACTCACCAGACGCGGGTCCACGGCCTGCCCGGTCATGTGCTCAGCCATCAGCGACAAAATTGAAATGGCTCCCTGCGTGTCCCTGAAAATACGTTCATATGCTTCCCTTGCTTCCATGTCTGCCCTCCTTCTGTGTCAAAAAAAACAGTGTGGTATCGCTATGATACCACACTATGTCAAAAATTTCACCCCTGCGCCTTCTTCCTGGGCGCCTTTTTCGGCTTCGGCACAAAACCGAGACATGGCGGCGCATATGCGTCTCTCTGCTCGTACTTGTCCCAGCATATGCCCAAATTGGCACATCCCATAGTCATCCTGTACTCCCATCTGTAGCACTGCCAGCATACGCATGTGTACTGACAAGAGGGGAGCTGCGACGGCTTCTTGAAGCGTGGGACTTTCACTTTCTCGCTCATCCTGCCACCCTCTCTCTGGCCACCGCCTGACGCATTCTCTTGATGAGGTAATCCCCGTCCATGTCCGTCAGCATGTCGTACCACTGACTATGGAAAAATCTCTCCAGGCTCAGAGCATCCTGCATCGAGCATTTGTCTTCCCGGCATCTTTTCACCGCCCGTAAAGCCAAGACATAATCCTCAGCAGCCCGGACGACAATCGCGCTTGCCAGCCTCTTCCACGCCTCGCGGTCATTTGTATACTGTACTCTCTCAGTCTTCATCCTTATCCTCCCATCTGTCCCAGGTCTGGGAGGGGCCAAGGCCCCTCCTGCCTGTATATAGTCACGCCAGGCCTCGCTCCCACCTGGTCCTGCTGTCAGCGATCTTGCCCAACGCCTTCCCGTGTGCCTTGTACACTCGGTCCTCGCTGATCTTGAGTTTCTGAGCGATCTTCGACCACTCGCGCATCTTGTAGCCGTCGCGTCTGTCAATCTTGCCGCTCGTCACTACCACCCTCTCCGGCCTGAGATACCGCTCGATGATCACCCTCATCTCTATCTGGGTGAGGTCTGCCCAGCCCAGCTCGTCGCAGATGCCGTCCGCAATCGCCTCTGCGCGAGCATCCAGCGTCGCAGCTCTCTGAGCCAGCTCATACACTCTAACCACATGATCAGAAAGGTCTGTCTTCGCCCCGTGTGCCCTGGGCATCCCGTCGCCCAGTTTGGCTCCGATGCTTGTCGCCCGCTCGCGCGCCTCCTTCAGCGCTTCCTCTGCTCTGAAGATCTTCCTCAGCGTATCCGTGTAGCTCTCCAGCCAGCTTTTCACTTCTCCTACTGTCATAGTCTTCTCCTCCTTAAATGCTTTCCACCAGTGTCTTGTATCGTCTTGCGATGTCCCGGCCGTTATACATCTCGGCCTGACGATCGCTTATGTCCTGTCGTCTCTGACGTCTCTGCTCCTGCCTCTGCTGTCTGTCCGTTGTCCCGGTCTGTCTGCCGCGGCTGACGGTGATACCTTTGGCCTGCTCGTACCAGATGAGGCACTGCTCATCCTCGCTCAGGTCATCCATCCATCCGTAAATCTGGTCAGGTGTGCTGTAATCCTCATATATACGACCGGTGAGACGGTCATACCGCATGATGATGCCCGCGGTCTCCGTCCTGCAGAACGGCAGGCGGTTCTTGGTCACTCTCAGCATACGGTCATCCCGGGTGATGTATTGAGACTCCGGTTCGGCATCCGGCTTTCGCTTCCCCTTTGCATCGAGAGCATCCGGCCCATACTGAGAATATTTTTCGACTTCCTGGTCGGTTGGCATGGAGTAAAAAATCACGATGCTGGCCAGGTTCTTCACCGCGCTGTTGCCGCTGATCTGGTCATTGAGATTGGTCGGGGTGACCAACCCCTCTTTCCTGGTATGCGTCACCAGCAGCACCCAGCAGTCATGCTTTTTAGCAAAATCAGCCAACTCCGTCGCCACGATGCCCTGGGCCGCATACTCGTCCCGCGTCGTGCCATCCTGGATGAGAGCTGAGACCAATGTCATCAGATTGTCGATGATGAAGACGTCCATCCCAGCCGCCGCAGCCTCGCTCATGCTCTGCATGATCGACTTCCATGTCGGCCTTCCGCTGTAGCTCTGTACCCTATCGCCAATCCATCGGTCGATGAGTTTCACCGTGCTCGGTGTCATGCTGGCGAAGTCTGCGCCGCTCTGTGTCTTCGTCACAACGATGCCGTCACGGCCGGCAATCTGCCGGTAAAGGACGAGCTTCTCAGCCTCGTCGCTCATTTCCCCGGAATACATCCAAATCCTGTGTCCCTGGTCGAGGGCCTCGGCCATAAGCTGGGACCGCAACGTCGATTTTCCTGTACCCTCGCAGCTTGCGATGAGGGTGAGCCCGGGATAGATGCCGCCCATAGTTGCCTTGTCCAGCCCCTTAAAGCCCGTGCTGATACGCTTAATGCTTGCCACGTCTGCAATCTGGGCTCCACTCAGCAGTGTCGTCGTCATATTCCTTGTCTCTTCCATGTCTCTCCTCCTGTATGATCACTGACCTACTGCTGCTGTGGTGGTGTCGCAGTAAGTCATCTTGATATAGTCTGTGTACGGTAAGATGTCCAGGTTATACCTTTGTCTCTCCCAGCGGTCCCGATGGAAGACCCCGTCGTCCAGGATATGCATCCTCTCCAGCGTCTCCGCGAGCTGCCTTGCCCTGACCTGGCCGACCTTGGCCGGGTCCTTCATCTCCGGCACCCTGGTCGCTGTGTCCTGTCTCTCGGCCTTGTCCGCTGCCTCGATGGCCTGAGCGATCGCCGGCACCCCCGACTTGCTGGTCGGGTCCGTCTCCTTGCTCATGACCCAGGAGAAGCTGAACCATGGAGCACCCTTATAGAAGCTGTCTGTCGCCCAAAAATCGATGGCTTTCTCCAGATCTTTTTTCCCGTATGTCTCGATAGCCTGCTCCAGGAAGTCGACCCTGGCCTGGGTCATCTTGACGATCTTGGGAAGACCAGCTGCATGCCACTTGTCCACGATGTCCTGAACGTCCGCCGGGATGGTTTCTGCCAACTTCGAGCTCTCCGCCTGCTTGCGCTTCCGGGCCTCGGTTTTCTGCGTCTGCACCTCTTCCCTGGTCGGCTTCGGCAGCGGCTCTGGTGTCCTGTAGTATGATTCTCCCCTCTCTGTGAGGGTGTACCAGCTTGTCCGGTCAAATCCGACCTTGTTGAAGCACCCGCGGATGATCATGCCTTCCTTGAGAAGCTTTGCGATTTTGCGCTTGACGCAGTCTGGAGACATAGTCCCGTAGTACTCCGACATCCCCTTGTAGGTCTGGTACATCCAGTATCGTCCGTCGTGCTCATGGGTCCCCTCCGCAGCGTGCCGCATGCACCCGCGAGCGATGCCCTCCAGGATGACGGCCGCGCCATAGTCTCCGCCCAGGTCGATGACGACCTGCGTCTGGCACATCGTCGTCGATGGTCTCATAACTTTTCTCTCTGCCATGTCAGTCAGCCTCCTCGTGCTCGTCCGCGATCGCTTTTATCATCTCCAGCAGCAGCTCCGCTGGTAGGATGGCCAGCCAGGGCCGGCCATTTTTCCTATGTAAGATAACCGGTATCTCCTCCGGCTTCTTATCCCGCTCAGCCTGTGCCATCCACTCGTACAGCCTGGTCTGCTCGGTCCTCTTGACCTCGATGTGATAGCCAGGTATCCCTACGACGTCGGAAGCCGTGCCGTCCGCGTCCTTACCGCAGTACTGCTGGGTCCTCCGAGCATCAGCGAAGCCCGCTTTCCTGAGCAACTCGGCCGCTTCCCGCTCGCCCCGTTTCCCTTTTTCACGACTCATCCTGCCGCTCATGTCTGCCTCCTCACTCCAGTCTGCTCTTGGTGACCAGAGCATCAATCTGTTCGTCATCCAGGTGTCTCACCATCCTGTACAGCCCGATGCCGTACTCCTCGTCGCCGCCATCCATGGAAAAGACCTCTGACGCATGCTTTTCGGCCTCTGCACTGGTCTCCGCCCGGAATGTCAACCTTCTCTCCCGGCCATCCTTGACCCATAAGGCTATAAATCTGTATGTACTCATAATCCTCATCCTCCTTGCCCCCTCTGTTCTGACACATAATCTTCAAAAATTCCGCAGCCTGTGACCACCTGCTCAAAGGGGGAACAAAAAAAGACAGGTGGCCACAGAGACGATTTGTGCTTGGCGGGGCTCGCACCCGCTTGCCTGCTCGATTCGTTCTGTGACCACCTGTCGGTGGTGATGACGCCGTTACCGGACGTCCGTCCTGGAGGACCAGGATTTTGTTTTTCTAAAAAGTGTGCCCGTATGTGGGCTTTTGTTCTTATCTGATACTAAGAGTATAACATGGGTCCATATTGCCTGTCAACATATTTTTTATAACTTTTTAAAAAAACACTTGTTCCATCTTACTGGTGTAAATTACTATTGTATATTTCCAAACATATGTTATAATTTAGGTATCGAATGACAAGGAGGTGTTTGCATGTCACATACTGATGACTATATTAGAAACTTATGTTCCGAGCTGCAGCAGCGAGGCATGACACAGGCTGACCTGGCCGAGCAGTCTGGGATGTCCCGTCAGATAGTGTCCCAGTACATCACCGGCAAGACCATCCCCAGGGTGGATAGTCTGGGGGTTCTGGCGGCCGGCTTACACATCCCGCCGGCGGTGCTGATCATGTCCCCGGAGGACCGAGCCGTCTGGGACCTTGGTGTCATCGTCGATGCTGCTCATCTGCAAGATGACCTGATGACCATCTACGATGTAAAACGCCGGGACCCCGAGCTATATGCCCTCATCATGACGCTCTTCCGCAAGCTGGCCGGGAAGACACCCAGGCCTACCAACCCTACACCCTGACACAACCACGACCCCCAGCTCTGCGGCCTACGGCCGCGGCACCTATATGAGACGGGCCGGAGCTGAAAGAGCTGATACTGATGCTTGCCATATCCCCCATGTATATGAGCCCAGCACTCATATATGTGGGGGATATACTTATGCTCACCAGCCGAGGGGGATATACCTATAGATATCTCACCACCTACCCCTACACCCCACTACCTACATATACCCCCTCCCTATCGAAGCCGTGCCGGACGAAGGACGGCACAAAGCTGGGAACGCTACTAAGATAAGGTTTGATACATACATATGTACTACCACCAGCCAACTCCAAGCCCTACCAAGAGACCAAGCTCCTTATACTATATATATAGCTATATATATAGGTATAGGTCTGGCGATACCGCCAAATGGAAGTGGCGATTTCGCCAAATGGGGAAGCGCCCGCTAACCCACGGCCATAAACGCTACAGCTGGTCGCCACACCCCCGCCTGCGTCCCTGTGCGCCACGTCCTGCCCCCTCACGTATACGAACCTACGATCGCAGAACCTGCGTTCAAAATTCAGATCTTCGACCGCACACGAACCTACGATCGCTGAAACCTACGTTCCAAAAATTTAGATCTTCGCATACGCCCGCACTTTTCTCGCATATAGAAATTTTCTCCCGCTCTGGACTTGGACCCCGTGCTATACTATCTGTGTGACTACCTCCGACCAGAAAGGAGGACCTACCACCACCATGTACTATAAGAAAGAAGGAGGGCTGTACAGATACATCAAGACATACACCGACACCAGAACGGGCAGGCGCCGAACCGTTTCTGTCTGCCTGGGTGACTGCCGCCGCGGCACCCAGGCCCGGGCCGAGAAAATGTTGGACGATATGATCAGACAGCAACAGGACCAGGATGAGGACATTATCACCTTGGAAAAACTCTGCTCTCTCTACACTGACTATCAGACTGCCGTTCTCAGGCCGCAGACAGCAAAAGCGAACGCTGGCCATCTCCGCGCCGTCTGCCGCATCCTGGGCGGGGGCACCCCGGTCAACGACCTGACTGCCGGCTATGCGACCAGAAAAATCCTGGCCGCTGACCCGACGCCCTCGCTCAGGAACGGCCATCTTGCCCGCCTGCGCGCTCTTATCCGCTGGGGCTTCCGGCAGGGCTACGTCTCAGATATGACCTGGCTCTCCGGCCTTGACCGATACAAGGATGACGCCGGCCGCGAGAGGCTCCGGGAAAAATTTCTTGAGAGGGAAGAAGTTGATCTTCTGCTGGAGGAGATGAGGCCGTGTAAAAAATGGTTTCTGCTGACACAACTTTTGCTTTTGACGGGTATGAGAATCGGGGAAGCCATTGCTCTGACCCGTAAGGACGTCGATATGACCAGCCGCCGTATCCACATCACCAAGACGTATGTGCTCACCCTCTCCCAGGTATCGGACACACCGAAAACCGACACCAGCAGGCGGGATATCTACATTCAGGACGAACTCGCTCCGGTCCTGGTTGAGATCATGGACTACTTCAGAACCGTCCGCCGCTCCCGGGGCATCTATGGCTGTCCTCTTCTGCTCCACGAGGAGGACGGCTCATATATCCGGCACAACTCTTACGAAAAATATCTCCGCGAGTTGACAGAAAGGACGCTTGGCCGACGCCTTACCCCGCACGCGCTCCGGCACACTCACACGTCGCTGCTGGCCGCAGCGGGCGTTCCCTTGGACACCATATCCCGACGCCTGGGGCACCGTGACAGCAAGATTACCAGGTCCGTCTATCTGCATGTCACGTCTGAACTCCAGCGCTCTGATGATCTCGCTGTCAGGGAGGTTGCACTTATCAACAGGAATTGCAAAATTGGGGAAAAATCAAAAACCTAAATTTCTATACGCGAGAACAATTCTTAAATCTAAAATTTTTATAAACTGCAAAATTAGATCTTTTCCGGGCAAAAATGGCATGAACAACTGTTCTATTTTCTCACTTTTGCAGAAAATCGGCAGAAAATCCAATTTTTTAAAACAGAAAAAGCCCCGGAAAACGCTGATTTTCCGGGACATTTCTCCATTTCTTTATAGAGCTGCTTTCGGGACTCGGACCCGAGACCTCCTCACTACCAATGAGGTGCGCTACCACCTGTGCCAAAGCAGAAAATTATAATTTTTCAGTTGTGTTGCGTTTTGAAAATGCTGATTTTGCAATGATTTATTTTTTAGGTATTGCAATTTTTCCTGATTTTGCACACTTTTAATGAACTTTGATTTTATCCGTTTTTGTGAACAGAATCGAAGGTAGTCACAACTTACTTTTTGCAGTCTGCAGAAAATCGGCAGAGAAAATTCCCGGAGTTATGTAAACCATAGCTCCGGGAATTTTTGATATAAAATCTTTAAGTATTTATCTCCAGCGGTTGCTCCGGCCATCTTTCCGGTTGTCCTCCCATGTCGCATCCTCCGGGACGAGCCATTTTCTTCCGTGCTTGATCGCTCCCGGGACCTGTCCAAGTCGACAGCGCTTCCTGCCAGCTTCCGGTCCACAGCTCTGTGTGTCTACCCACTTATCCAGGTCGATATAGTGGGTCCTCTGTGCATCCTCCTCCAGGGACATGACCACGTATCTCCAGTCTCCCTGATCGGTCCTTCTCCCATAGATGACCTTGTCCTGAGTATAGTCGTCTCTATACATGCTTATCATCCTCCATGTCTTGGAATGGAGGGGCCGGGGCCCCTCCGCCCATGTATGTCATCCGGCCTGCTTCCGCTCGTCGATGCGTCTCATGACATCCTGCGGCCGCTTGACGATGTAATTAATCCATCCCAGCGGCCACTCGCTCAGGACCTTATCTGTTCCGAAAAGCTGTGCCACATCCTTGAAGGCGAGGCCATTCTCAACCATGGCCCGCTCGGCCTGGGGCACCAAATCCTTCCTGGCCTCGCGCTCTTTGGCGGCCTTCTCCTCCGCCTCTGCCTGGGCGGCTTGCTTCTTTGCCGCGATGATCTCCGGGCTCTCATACTGGTCCGGGTCCTCGCCGGTCGACAGCTTATAGACACGCATTAAGCAATATTTGTCTGAATAGGTGGCCGATTTCCCGGGTGCTTTGTCCGCGCTGTCGAGGCCGTCGCCATAGGCTTCTGTCTCAATGTACTCCTCCGGATTGTCGACATTGACGAAACGGTACCGCGTCCTGATGCGAACGTACATTTGCTTCTTTTTGTTCCCCTCCCGGTCCACCGTCTCAAGAATCTGCTGGTCGATGATCTCCCGGCTCACTGGGTATGAGTAGATACCGTGCTCCGCTTCTGCCTGTTTGACCGCCGCCAGGACATCCACGTCGCTGACAGCTTTGTAGCTGCTCTTGCCGTATCCCACGCTGAGATTTTTGGCCACCATCCCGATGCTGCTCTGTGCCGCGAGCATCCTCTGAAAAAGATTTCTTTCCTTGTCTGCCATAATGGTTTTTCCTCCTGCTCTTTCCTGTCGCTGGAGGCTTTTATGTCCTAATCTATGTCGCTATCGCCGTCCGCTGTGATGATAATGATGTTGCCGGGTTTACCCGCCCGGCACGGGTGTTCACTCTTATGCTGCTGTGATCAGATTGACCAGGTTGCCTTCGCCGAAGTGTTTGAAGAATCCCCAGGCATCCACAAACATGCTCTCCACATGGAACCGACCACCGAACAGGACACACCAGAATGTGACCCTTTTCTCACCACTCCCGACGTCAATTGTCACATCGATGAGCATGTCGATTTTGCCCGTGTATGTGTCGACGTAGTACGAAAGCTCCTCTCCGTACTCATCTATTTTCGACATCTCCATCTTCCTAAGTGTAAGGTGATGACGGTAGATGATCTCCCTGATCTCCTTGTCGAGATCTTTTGCCATCGCTGGCCACAAAGCCTTCCTAAGTATCTCGGTTTTCTCCCTCTCCTGCTCCAGTTGCTGTCTCAGTGTCTGTCTTGCCATGATTTTTTCCTCCTATATATGTATGTGATATATTGTGGAGGTGTGCTCGTCTGCTGTGTCCCTGTCCTCCTTGTCTCCCTTGTCCTTCTGCCCACCCGGGGCGCCTTGCTGATGCCCCAGGCCCGGGCTGTTGCTTACTCCTCGTAGTCTGCTGTGTAGGTGTAGCAGGTATCCTCCTGCCACTGGTCTTCATCTCCACCCCAGTACAGCATCACTGATACGTAGGTCCGCTCTACGTCCTCATCCTCAAGCAGCGCCTTGGCACACGCCGTCGCCTCGTCGTAGCTCTCGTAGCACCTGTCATCCCAGACCCAGTCACATGTCAGGTCCTCGCGGTCAGTGTAGGCCAGGTATCGCACGAGGCCAGCAAATCCTCTGTCTTCCGGGCGCATGTGCTCTTCATCCTCACGGTGGAAGTTCCACACTCCATACACCCGCTCCATGAAGTCTTTCGCTTCCTCCCAGCAGGAGGCCGAGCACGTGTACGCTCCCCTGATCGTTCCAGCATACCCCCAGTCGATGCTGCTGTATCTATGGACCACCTCATCCTCCGGGTAATCCTGCACCAGCGGATAGCTCGTGCATCCGTCCGCCATATCGCAGAGGAACGAGTTTCTGTCGTCCTCATCCATGGCGTTCAGATTGTCCTCACTGAACTCCTCATGGTACTCGAAGGATGCATCCTTCCGTCTCACGAAGTGGACTGCCTCCCAATCTCTCAGGACCACCCATTCGCCGCCGTCTATGCGGTACATGATCTCGTCGTCCTCTGCGTAGCAGTCTTCGTTGTCTTCGTACCACTCCCGGAAACCGTCCACGAACTCGTCAAAGGTAATGTCGACGTCGGCCGTCTTCAGGTCGAAGCTGCCGTCCTCATCCATCTTCATCCCGAACTCCACGATGTAGGGGAAGCCATCCGCATCCCATGTGAATCCAATCTCACCCGTCCGGGGGTTGTGCTTCATGCCGACGACTTCCATCACTCTGTCCTCAAATCTGATCACGACGCCTTCCATGTCTCTCTCCTCCTCATTCATGTTCTCAGTGTCCTTGATGTCCTCAGTGTTGACCATCTCATGTCTCATTGTTGCTTCCTTCATATCCTTATCCTCCTGTGGATTTCTTTAAGAGCCTCATCCTGTTGTGTCCTCAGGTTTTTGTGTTCCTCTCTCTATCTAAGAAGATTATAGCACCGCGTCATAGTAACGTCAATCTGTTTTTCACAACTTTGTTAAAAATAGCACTATGTACAATTATCTAATGTTATTCTTGGTGGTTTTATGCACTCTGCACAATTTTCGGCAATTCGGGACACCTGCCGACAATAATGAAAAAGCGTTTCTTCCTATATAATAGGATTCTCGCCGCAGCCGGCCTTTCCGGGTCCGAGTCTGCTTCAGATCTAAAATTCGCATATTCGGATTGGCGCATGTGTTGAGAACGCGCGTTCAGTTTTATACGAATATCCGGATTGGTGGTTTTGGGCCGCTTCTCATGGACGGGCGCATGTAATAATTCGCATATTCGGATTATGAGCGATCAGCTGATTTTGATGCAGACACCTGGCGGGGCTGTCTGGCGCGCTGTACGGGCCGTAGAGGGCCTTCGGCGTAGCGCTGGCACATCTGTCCACCCGCGGGCGTTCAGGGGCTTCCTGGGGCTCTCAGGAGCTCTCAGAGGGTTCTGGCGCGTCTGCGTCCTGTCTGGCAGCGGGCTGTCATGCGGTGCATATGCTCCTGTGAGGCTCTCAGCGGGCCCAGGAGCGATTTTGTGGGCGCGGGCGTGTATTTCCCTGCCTACGGGCGTTCTGTGGCTTCCTGTGGCGCTCAGCGCGTCACAGGCGGTCGCGCGCGTTTTATACTCACGAGCTGGTGGGCTGCGAGGGCTTATATATCCCGCCTGAGGCTCTGAGAGGGCCCAGGAGCTTCAAAGGCTCAGACGTATATACTTCCACCAGATGCTGAGCTCCTGGACGGCCTGAGGCTTCCATGGGCTTCAGAGAGATCATAGCTGACCACACCCACATCTTGACCTCACCACCAGCCGAGCTTCTTTTGCACACTATAGAGAGGGGGAGGGATATAGGTGATGGGTTGATACCTGGGGGAGATCATCAGCCCCGGCCTCCAGGCCCACTACCTACATATCTCCCTCTCACCAATCGAAGCCGTGCCGGACGAAGGACGGCACAGAGCTACAAATCTCCACCAGCACAAGATTTTGTGCCTAGATTGAAGTGACCCCACAAGATAGATTATTTATATAGATAGATATATATAGGTATAGGTTGGACGATTTCGTCCAATGGAATGGACGATTTCGTCCAATGGAGAGATACTATATAGTACATATTGATAGGTATAGGTTCCGCGAAATCGCGGAATGGAAGCCGCGACTCTGCGGAAGCTAATAGATATTATATAGTATACATATAGGTATAGGTGAGGCGATTTCGCCACTTCCATCTGGCGAAATCGCCAAATGGGCATGCGCACTTACGTTCGCTATCGTCTACATACATGTAGTATTATGTTGATAATGCCACACGATATGTTGTGTCCGGGCATAAAAAAAGACGGCGAGGACATTACATCCCCGCCGTCGTTCTTATATCTCCATGATCAGACTGTCAATCCCGACCTGCGCAAGCTCCTGGCGCTTCCGCTCGGCATTCTCCTTGACCTCATACACACCCACTTGGACCACGTATCTGTCACCCTCTCCGACATCTCGGATTATTGACTTGATACCAGCATCAAAGAGCTTCTGCTGCATCCTCTCAGCATACGGCCGGTAAGCAAATGCACCGACCTGCACCCGGTACTGCACCCCTGGTTTCTGCCCATCATCCGACTTCTCGGATTCCGAATTATCGGATTTTTCCTCAAGGAGTGGCAGGCGGACACCAAAAATCACCTCTCCCAGCTCCTCCATGAAGGGCTGAGATTTGTACTCCTTGTAAGGTCCTGTGAGCCGGATACGGTAGACACTGCCGCTGTCGTATCTCTCCCACAGACCGCCCCCGGCCTGGTGCCCAAGGATATAGGTGTGGTGTGCCTGGAAGATGATGTCTCCGGGCTGGACGTCCTCCGGGCTCACCTTCTTCCCGCCCTTCTGGGTGAGGAGCCAGTTGCTCAGGTCATGGACCGACCGGTTACCGACGTCGTGCAGGCCACATCTATAGAGGACCTGGCCGACGTACCTGTCACAGGACGTCAGCTTACACTTGGGATAGACCGCGGGCGCCGCAGGAGCATCCCCGTAGATGAAGTTTTTCTGCAGGTTCTCCTCAGCCACAGCCTTCGCCGCAGCGAGGAGGCCGTCAACCGTCACCGTGAGCTTGTCACCGCTGATCAGCTTGTCCAGCGCCTCCCTGCTCTTGGGCCCGTATATGCCGTCCATGTCAAGTTCGGCAGATGCCTGCAGCATAAGGACAGACGCTGCCGTCCACTTACCGAAGACGCCGTCGCAGAATTTTTCCTTGCCGCCGTCGTAGTAGTAGGAGCAGCCGCAGAAGCCGGCCGTCCAGAGCCTCTCCTGCATGGTCCTGACATCTTCCCCGCTGTCGCCCTTTCTGAGCAGACGTTCGCCGGTTGTACCGGTACTCGTATCCTGGACCACCTTCCCGCCGACGTTCTTCATGCACTCCGCCACTCTCGCCCGGAATTTCTCCCAGGTCCAGTTGCTTCCCTGTCCCTCGCAGCCTCCGCGGCTTGCGGGCATGAGCGGCACCGGGCAGCACTTGGTCGTGACATCCCCATGTCGCAGCAGATTGTTCATGGGGATATTGTACACCAGCATGATAGCCGCCGCCAGCTCCGCCGCCGTCTCCTGGGCCTCTTCCCTGAACTGCCACCGTCCGCGGGCGTCCTTAAAGGTCCCGATTTCGATGCCGATGCAGTTGTCATTCCTGGCCTCCGGGTGGATGTATCGGTAGCCATTCTTCGAGCTCGCTCCGACGTGCCAGATTTTGTCTGTCACCTCTGCGGCCTGGTAGGCCTTGATGCCGTTGATCGGCACATAGAAATGTCCACCATACCCATGATCATACAGATACGGGTTATCTGCCCCATCTACACCCAGATAGTGTATGACAAGGAACTTATGACTGTTCGCATTGTGATACGGAACTTCCGACCTGTTCGCGGCTATCAGGTCGACCAGGACCTTTCCATAGCTGGACATGATAGACCGTACCGTCATGACAACCGCGGCCTTAGCATCATACTGGGTAAGGTCGTGCTTTTTGACGATCTTCATGACACTAACGGCATAGCTCGGGTCTGTGCAATATCCACGTCCGGATACTGTCTTGATAAGTGTCTCCGGGTCCTGGATGGAAAGCACATCCCGATACTTATACGAGCCGCCGACGCTGTAGCGTGCGTCCCTCATGAACTGGCAGTAGTCGAAGAGACAGTCCTGAAAAGATTCGTATGCCCGGAAGATGTCCGGCTTGTGGATAACTTTGCCGTTCACCCACTCAGGCGTTACCTTCTCAATGGTGTCCCCCTTCCAGTATTCACTCGTCCAGGTTTTGTTGAGCAGCTCTTTCTTCATACCCAGGACATTGTGGGCCTGGGTCAGGACGTCGCAAGATTTGTCCATCCCGTAGCCGTTTTCCAGACATGTCTGGGCGATCAGGACGCTGGCCAGGTAGCCGAACTTCTTCTGCGCCATCTGGGCGAGCGGGGCCATCGTGTCTATCCACTGCTTTTCTGTCATGTCACTCACCATCCTCGATATCTTCAGCACCCGGGCCGTCAAGATATATGGTCCCATCCTGAGAGTCGGCCAGGCCTTCGCCCAGGACATAGGCCACGACGGACGCGCCGGCCATAATCAGCGCCGCGACACCCTCCGCAGACGACTTTTCCGCGCCCGCGTAGATCATCAGCATGGACACGAACGCGGCCACACTCATCCAGAATTTTCTCGACGTCAGTTTCCTGATAATGTCTTCACGTTTCATGGGTTGCTCCTTTCTCGCATATATGAGCGATAAAAAATAATATGAGCGATAAAAATGACAACAAATTTCATCAGTAACTCAAAAAGAGTTACTGACAAAAATAGTTTCAAATTTCTATATGACAGAAAAATTCAAAAATTACGTGCACAACAAGAAAAAGGCCCTCTTCGGGCCTTTTCTCTTAATGCATATTTATGCATAAAAAGTGTATATTTATGCATATTTTGTAAAGATCTCGAATTTGGGCATGCAGTTTTTGAATATTTCTGTATGTCGGTTTGTTCTTGATTTTTACTTTTTGTCTATGATTGGGAGTTTCTCGACTTCCTTCACCAGCCTCTCCCCGGTCCCGTTGCCGCCGGCCTTCAGGTACGGGTCGCTGATGTAATGGAGATTGTCGTACTCATCAGATGTGATGCTGCCCCTTGTGATGTACTCAGAGCAGAGACTATAAAGCCTGTCGTGTGCCAGTCCCAGGAGGAGCTGCCTCTCAGACTTGTCCCCGGCCTGCTTGGTCTGGTGCCTCTGGATGAGCATGTTGATGACCGACCAGAAGCCGGTGCTGGCGAAGACGGCACATGCCAGAGTTGTTATAAGTTCGGGTGTCATTGTGCTGTGCCTCCTCACATGGTGACGGTGAAGTCGCCGAATTCATTGACGTCGCCATCGGTCAGGCCGATGATCGAGTCGTAGGGATTGTCCGTCGGGCCAATATGATTGTACCCTCCCCACTTCCGGACATGGACCTCACCAGAGGACCTGTCCAGGGTCACTGCTGCGAAGGTCAGACCGGCCGTGATGCCGATGTATCTGTGCCCGTACTCGGGAGCAGACGCGCCGCCTACTCCTGCGCTGGAGTTGTCAGCGTGCATATGTCCGCAGAGAAAACCGAGGAAAGTCCCGGCCCTGCCGTCGAAGTCGAAAGCAACGTCGATGGTCCAGTCGCTGACATCCACGGTCTCGGATGCCGTGCCGCTCGTGCCGTTGATGTAGCCGTCCAGGATTGCGAAGAAGGCCCTGGCACCCCTGACGTATCCTCCCATGCCAAACCAGGTCCCGTGCCCGGAGCCATCCCGGTTGTGGCTGTACTCGATGGGGATGTGGGATATGATGTATACTCCCCAGTCTGCCGGGTCGGTTTTGTCCGAGAGCTTCAGGACGTCGGCCAGCCATGCAAGCTGCCGTTCCTGGAAGCCGTAGACGGTGCTGTTGTACTTGTATGTGTCAGAGTCAGTCATGGTCGACGGGTTATCGTTCGTATTGAGCATGATCACACGGATTTTGCTCACCGGGTCGTCCAGATAGCAGTAGCCCCCGTTCGGATTTTCCTGGTCATATACCAGGGAGGGCTGCATCGACCGCTGTGGACAGGCGACGCACACACCCCACTGCTCAGGACCGATGAGCCCGGTTCTCGCGAGATTGAAGGTCTGCACTCCACCGTTCTTGGGACCGTAGCTGCTGTCGTCATGATTGCCCTTAAGAACGGCCAGCGGGGTCCCAGTGATGTTGTTTCTGAGAGCAGCGGTGAACCTGTTCAAGGTCTGGAGAGGGATGGTCTTATCACTATATCCCAGGGTGAGGATGTCCCCACCATGGACAGCGAGCCCGATGCCACACTGCCTTGTTACCGCTCCGAATTTCTCCACCAGGTCGATGGCATTGTCCCAGTCGGGGTGCTTGGTGCTGTCGATGTGTGTGTCAGTCATGAGGAGGATGGTCAGGGTCCGGTCGGTCTGGTCCTCCTGCACCCTCTTCGAGAAGTCATAGATGGTGTCGTCGGTCCGGCTGCGCATGGCAGCGGTCCGGCTGTTCCTCACCGTCTCTGCCCGGTTGATGGCATGGAAGAGAATACCGTCCACGAGCATACCGTTGCAGCACTGGGCCAGATTGATGTAAGTCCCGGCGGCTCGGTTTCTGATGTCCACCATCCTGAAGGTCCTGGTGGTGTAGTCGTAGAGGATGGCTTTGCGGGATTCGATTCTGAGATACTGCCTGCCGTCGTCCAGGGTCTCGACATTGTCCGGGAAAGCCGCAGTCAGGGTCGAGAAGGGGATGGCGAGGAAAGGATTTTCACTCTGCAAAGCACCGAAAGTGATGTAGATGCTGCCGTTGCTGGTCCTGGTCTCCTTGCATATGAAGACATTGTCGGCCATGCTGTACCTGACCACAGACACCTTGCTCTCGGTGTCCTCTGCCGCTTTAACGTCCTCTATATCGGAGTATCTTGCCAGGGTCTCTGTATCCCCGAAAAGATTGACATCCACACCGCCGCCGCTGTGATCAGAAAAGCTGGCGTCGACGATGAAGTCCTCAGCGAACCACTCCTCGAAGGTGTAAGAGGACGGGGTCTCCGTATCGGAGAGGAAGACCATGACATCCTCCGGCTCCACGGTCACAGAGGCGTTAGTCCCGGATACGATAGCCACCCTGACATAGGATACACCGGCCGGTACTGTGTAGTAGTAGATGGTCCGCTGGATGCCGGCGCCGGGGATGGCTACCTTTTCGGAGTCATATGCACATATCGCTCTGCCCTGTGCTCTGATGGTGCCGGTCGACCACTGTTTACACCAGCAAAGGATTTGTCCTTCCTCTACTGGGATGTAGTCGGAGAGATAGTCTCCCTCCTGGTCCACGAGCTGGCCTGAGATAGTGATACGCTTATCCCGGGTCACCGTGTTCGGATTGATCAGGTTGGTCGAGGATTTGATCTGTCCGACCTTGGCCAGGCCGTACTCCAGGTTGTCGACCTGCTCCCGGACGGCTTCGTCTGCATCGTAGATGTCTGCTGTGGTCGTCCCATCCTTGTCAGTGATGGTGATACGAGCTCCGTCATCTATCCTTTCGACCGTCGCAACGGGCAAGTGATTTGGAAGATCTTCGATCGCAGCTTCCATATCTTCGAGCACTTCGTCGAAGACGTTGGTCAGATTACCGGCCGGCGTCCCGTCTGCGTGATTGGTGTACACGATTACCTGGACAGGATAGGAGACATAGACCGTGTCCCCGTTCGTGACCTGTACCTGGAGGATGCCTGGACCACTCTCAGAAAAGAGGCTGGTGGTCGGAGTGACCACGATTGCCGGATGGTCCCCGGTAAGGTCGAGCTCTGCTGTGTCATACTCGCAGGTTCCGTCAGACCGGAGAAGGTACACCCTCGCGGATGCGCCTTCGGGCGGGTCGTAGTCCATGAGCTCGAAGCGGAGCGGGATTGCGTTGGTGTGCTGGACGTACTCGATGACGGGTGTCGGGATGCGCCGGCTTGTATAGAGATATCTGATGATCATGGTATTATCCTCTCATCTTAATGTATGTGATACCGGGATAGATACAGTCAAGGGCTCCGTTGCTCGTCTGTACGGCCACCAAATAGATGGTCGTGCCGTTGGCAGTGACCTCATACGGCCAGGTGACCTGCATAAGAGACACGCCGCCGGTGATGGGCGGGGAGATAACGGAGCTATTGCGGGATGCCGCGCTGCCGCCGTCAGTCAAAGAAAAACGGAGCTCGCGAAAGCCGGCGTTGCTCGATGCGAATTTGCCGATGCCGTGGAGCAAGTAAACGCCTTTGTTGAGTGTCACAGATGCGACAGTCGTGGGCGTGTTGTGGGCGATGTTCTGTGTCGCTGTGAAGACCTTAACCACTGCCGGGGTCTGTGCCGTGATTGCCGTTTCCGCTGTCGTGAGCCTGGTATCCAGTCCCTTAAGGTATGTCAGGATTTTTGTCAGGACGGGTTTTATCGATATCATACGATCACCTCACTCTCCCAGCCGAGGGCTGTAATTGCCGCATAAAGGTCGCCGTCAGTCGTCCCGGCCGCCGCTGTCGTATCGATGTCCAGCAGCATGTTGCCATCGTCATAGAGTCTGAATGCATCGTTCCTTGCCTGCGATGACTGGCCGTTGCCCACGGCCAGGAGGACGCCGGAGTTGCCGGTCGCGTTGTGCTTACCGAGTGCTGTCATGCAGTTCTGATCGGCTGTCGCCAGGCCCGCCGCGAGCGCATAGTCACCGGAAGCTGTGCTGCTGCCGACCGCAGCGGAGCCGTCACCGCTGGCGACGGTCTCCTCACCAACCGCGACGGAGTTGTTGCCATTTGCATAGCATCCGTACCCTGCGGCCAGCGAGTTCATCCCGACCGCGTGCGAGTTCATGCCGAGAGCCGTGGAGTTCGGGCCGGACGCGACGTTCACCCGGCCGGACGCGAGCGAGTATGCGCCGATGGTCCCGCTTCTATCACCCAGGGTGATGTAGGGGGCCTGTGTCGTGCCGCCCGAGTCTGCCGCATCGCCGTAGCCGATATGAGCAATTTTCCTGTGCTGCGCCGTATCGCTGTATACCTGGAGCCCGTCAGCGGAGACAGTTGCCAGCTCCCGGAGGCCTCTGCGCATGGCGATACCGTTGCTCCTGGCTAAAAGGTTGCCGCCGCCGTTGTCTGGGTCTGCCAGAAATTCTTCCTGAGTCACCTCGGTGATGTGGGCGCCGGTATCGGTGCCTGTCTCTGTCACCCAGAAGTGCTGCGCGGTGGCAGCGGCAATGGTGCGCGCCCGTCTGGCGATAGCCCGAACGGTCTGTATCACCCTCACCACGGGTGAGCTCGACGCAGCGGCCTGCCGCACCTTTGCCTCCGCACCGCAGGAGATGGACATATATGCACCCATGGTGTACTGCATCTCTGTGATCACCGAGAGGACGTGCGTCCCCATCTGGGAGACAAGGTGGACGATGTCACACGGCTCCAGGATAGGCATGGTCAAGATGGCGGCCCGGAACGGCCGGAAGCGCATGCCGATGAGCGCCGCTGACAGATTGCCAAGGACAGCCTGCGCATTGTCTGCCGTCACAAAGAGATTGCCCGAAATGTCGATGACATAGCCGGCCGAGCCAGATGTCAAGGTCGTGTCCCCGTCCTCTCCTGAGTATGTGAGATTGACGCCAGTGATGGTGATGTCCTCAGCGTCCGCCGTAATGCTCGAAATGTTGTCCAAGCCCACGTCGTATATGCGAGAAAAGTCTGCATCGTCCCAGCCGTCAGCTTCGATGCTGTCCCAGGTGCCTGACAGAGCATCCGTGTCATACCAGGTAAAGGTGAGTACCCCACCTCTGGACATATAGCAGGATTTGCCGGCGAGCATAGCACACCACGCGACGGCCTGAAGCCCGGAAACATCCGTGCCTTCGATTGCCGGGATGGTGATGCTGGAGAGTGATGATGGGATACTGCCGCAGGTCACCCCCGCGGCCGTACAGATGGACCGCACCAGAACGTCCGCCCGCGATGGCAGGGTCACCCCCAGCTCTGTGAGAGTGTGCTGCAATTTATACCCCATGTCGTATGCCGTGATGCTGATGATATATCCGTACCGCGTAGCAGATACGATGGTGTAGGTGCCAACGCGGACACCATTGCTGCCGTCGGCGCAGCGGATGAAGAGGGAGAGTTCTGCATCCTCGAAAGCAATGCCGTCGTAGCTCCGCACCCTGGTATCCAGGGAGACGGAAAGTTTGCCCACGATGAGAGCACCGATGTCAAAAGACGTCCCGGAAGAGATAGCTCTCTCGAAAGCGAGCGAACCGGCCACGAGGCGGGTGCCGTCCAACTGGAGGACGGTCCCGCCTGTGGTCTCTATCCTGACCATGGCCGTATAGGTCCGGTTCTGAAGATCTTGAAGAAGTGATTCAGATACTGTAATCATTTCGTCACCTCTCGATTATTTTGAAGCTGACATTGCTGTACATCTGCTTCCCGTCCGTCCACATGTGGACAGGAGCAGACAGGTCACCGATGTAGAAGGTTTTCGTGACCCGGTCCGATGACGTAGCACAGAGAACCGGGTCACAGTATGTCACTGTGAAGAAGTCCTGCGATGTGAACTGGGCCAGGATGGCGTGAGCCTCCTCCTGGGAGCATGCCAGCCAGGAGAGGCCGATTGTGACCTTGTCTGCTATGGCCGTCATCTGCATGAGACCGGCCTGGGTCCTGCCGCTGTCTTCTGAGGAAATCCTGGCCCGGCCCCACTCCATGGAGGAGGGGTCCTTGACCACGTTCACATTATTGACTTTGAACATTGCCATATGCACCCCTCCTTACTGTACTGCACAGACGGTAGCATAGCGGCCGTCGTAGGTTTTCTGTCCACGAAGGACAGCCCTGTAAAGGGTCTCGCCGTCAAGTGTGATAATGATATCATTGGTCGGAGCCTGCCCGCCGCCGCTCAGAACGCCAGCAAGGGCCGCCCTGACAGCATTGAACACGCCAGCAGAAACCGAACTCACGATCTGATCGTTATTCACGACTGCGGTGTGTCCGCCCAGGGTGCCGACGAGCTCGGGGCCGGCCTCACGGGCCCAGAAGAGCTGGGAGCCGTTCGGAAGACCGCCGGAAGCATACCGGGCGATGTCGTGCCACTGTCCACCAGCATAGATGCCGCCGTTAGCCATTCCGGTCATGTTGTACTGCTTACCAGTGTTGTCGTAGAATCCAGATGCCTTAATTTTGACGCTGACCGTCTTGCCCTCAACACTGCTTGTATCAAGGGTAGTAGCCTTTGCTGTCGCGGTGATAGTGGCGTTCTTGTTGTAGATGCCGTCAAATGACTTTTTCAGGGTAGATAAGGTATTTGGCGTCGCGTTATTTGCCCGGCCGGTGACTGTGACATCCTTGTTCTTGACGGAGGCAAATGCATCCTTGATGTTCTGGAGCACGGTGCCGGTTTTGTTGACCGCCTGGCCGGTGACCGTGGATGTCTTTGTCTTGATGGTGCTCCAAGATTCCTTGAGCTTTTCCAGGGTGCTGCTGTTCTTGTTGACCGCCTTGCCCGTCAGCGTCCTCGTCTTGGTCTTAATCTTTGTCCAGTATCCATTCAGCTTTCCAAGCACGCCATTAGAGCCGTCCTCTGCTTTGGCAGTAATCTTGGGGCTCTTCTTTTTGATGCTGTCCCAGGCCGTTTTAATCTTGTTGAAGGTCTCGTCCTTTTTGCCCTTGATGGTCATGGTAATATCTGTGACCCAGCCCTTGGCTTTCTTGATACCTGCGTTGAGTTTGGGCACGATGGTCTCCTCTACCCAGGTCTTCATGTTTTTAAATTTCGCCGCTATGCCGTCAAGGATGCCCTGGCCGATGTCGCCAGCTGTCGCAATAAGGTCAGGCTGCTTGGCCGGGGAGCCAGTCTGGAAAGCGCCCTTAAGACCGTTCCAGAAGGGAGTAAAGATATTATCTGTGACCCACTTGAGCCCGTCGCCCAGGACTGCCGCGATGCCATTGCCGATGCCGCCCATGATAGCGTCACCGATGGGAACGCCAGCCCCTTCCAGCAAGTTCTTCTGCTCCGTGAACGCCTCGGCGAAAGTCTTTTTGATGTTCTCAATTTTCTCGCCCACGATGCCCTTGACTGCACCAATTGCCGCATTGATAAGTCCGCCTATCAGCGCGCCGCCCGCTTCTGCCAGGTCGGGCCACTCAATGCCGTTGATGAAGGCAGCGATATCCTTGCCCACCTGTTCGAAGTCTGTCGTCCGCAAGGCTGATGCGGCCGTGTTGATAGCCCCGGCCAGAAAGCCGCTGACCGTCTTGCCGGCCTTCTCGAAGTCTGTGTCCTTGAAAAAGCCATTGATAGCGGTGCCTATCTTTGTGCCTAAGCCCGGGAAATTGAAGGTGTTTGTAAAGCCGAAGGCCGCATTGATTTTTGTGTTAAGGAAGTTGGCGACGGTAGAGCCGACGAGCGTGAAGTCTGTGTCTTGGATGAAAGTATTGAGGGCCGTTGCGATGCCGGTGCCCAGCTTGGTGGCATTCGTCAGCTTTTCCTGCCAGTTGATGCCGCCCAAAGACTTGTTGACCGCCTGGGCGCAGAAGTTGCCAATGTTCTCA
>Ga0326514_10000233_pt1 | contig 36549 bp, 45 predicted proteins | sample 3_2548_0518_D_FD_203653 | JGI IMG/M metagenome (GOLD analysis project Ga0326514, IMG submission 203653) | Bovine rumen microbial communities from UC Davis, California, United States - 3_2548_0518 | ecosystem: Host-associated > Mammals > Digestive system > Stomach > Rumen | place: USA... | reverse complement strand
CCCAATGCTTCGCACATTTTCGCGGTGATTGCGTCCTGTGTGATTTTGTTTACAAACTTTTTGCCCGAAAGGTAATCTTTTACTTTTCCCGAACGCTCCATAGCGGCGATTTTTGCCGCGCTTTCTTCCTGCGATTTTTTCAGCTCGGCTTTGTATTTTTCAACATCTGCCTTTGTTTGGTCGTAGTCCTTGAACTTCTCAAGCGTTGCGGTTGCAGTTTCAAGCTGCTTTTTAAGGTCGTCATAATCGGCGAACTTTGCTTTTGCGCTTTCGATGTCCTTGCCGTTTTCTCTCATAATCTTGTCGATTACGTCGGCTTCAAGTTTCAAACCCTCTAAAAAATCACGTTTCATTTGTGTATCTCCCTACGCATTTTTTACGGCGTGCCCGCCAAAGGATTAGAACGGGTTACGCGCCGTTCACGCTATATACATAGTCATTTTTATATGACGTTGCATACAAAAGAAACGGCGGCAAATACGAGGTGCGATGTACTGCCGCCGCAAGGGTAAAACCCGTTATTTTTTGTTATAAATCATTCCAAAAATTACGGCCAAAAGTGCAAGCACTGCGCCGCTGATTTCTGCAAAGATATTCTGCGCAAGTCCGCCAATACAGCAGATTACGCCACCCACCGACGCAAGAACAACGATAACAATAGTTTTCCATACTGCGATCTGTTTTTCTTTTGCGCCTTTAATTGCAGCGATTACAACGGCAGTAAAGCCGAACGCTGCTACTGCGATTTCGATAATTGTTGCAGCTGGAAAGTTGCAAAAATAACCGAACACTACTGCGCCCACAAAAAGCAAAGCGCCGATAATTCCCCATTTTTTCATAGGTCTATTTCCTCCTGCCTATATAGTCATTTCTGTTTTGCGTTCTGCGCTTCTTGAGTGTTCACGATGTAGTTATAGACTTTCTGCCAATACCACCACGGCAAATATATGCCGTCCTCTGTGGCCGTGAACGTTTCCCCGTCCTTAATTTCTACCCATACCAGCTCGCCGTTTTTGTCGTACGGGTCGGGCGGGTAGTATTGCGGGGCGGGGTTACTGTCTACCGTTCGCGTAGTTGTGCAGCTGGTCAGCCATAGTGTGCATATCGTCAGTATGATTGCCAGTATTTGCATTTTCCTTGATTTCTTCGGCGTGCGTGATTGCGTCCGCTGCGTTCTGTGCATTTTCTGCCCCCTCTTTTTTTAAGTCTGCTATGTGCTTTTCATAGCGTTTTCGTTCGGCGTTCAAATAAGCGCCGCCAATAGCTACAACCGCCATAAATGCGACTGCAAGCCCCGTAATTATCCATGCTGATATATTCACCTTTTGCCCCCTAGCTTTCGCCTAAAACAATCTATGCAGATGTCGTTTGTTTTCATGCGCCATATAAAATATTGTTGCTGGCACACTTTGCAGGTGTATTTCACTTTGCGCTATCCTCGTAAATTTTTTTCTGCCATACGTTCACGCCCAAGTAACCAAGCGGAACAAAGCAAAGCGGCTGCGCTATGCTCATAAACTCGGTGCGGTTCGCGATTACGATAAAAGACACAAGGCCGATTGCCCATATTGTCACCCACAATTTAGCCGATGTTAGCTTGCTGTGTTTTTTCTCTGTCTTTTCTTCTTCCATGTTTTTTTATTCTCCCTGTTTGCTGTAGATTTCCCGCGTTTTAATTAAGCGGTCTATAAGTTCCGCAACCCAATTACACATACGTTTTTTGAACTCGGGCGTTTTGAAGTCCTCGGCCACGTCAAACGTATAAATCAAGTTGCAAATAGTGTCCTGTTTGTCCTGCACGTAAAGCGTGCTGTTTGTAATGTGGTTGAACATGATCCATTCGATAGTTTTGTCATAGACACGCTCAAGAATGTATTTCGTGAAATAGCCGTTATACTGCGTTGTATCGGCTTTGATTTTCCCCTCAATGCTCATAATGAAGTCGTGCGCCGCTTCAACCTGCCGCAGTATTACTTCACGTTCGGCTTCTGCTCTGCCTATTCTTACGTGCTTTGTTCTCACTGTTACCGCTCCCGTTTTGACAAGAACTATTGCCGCCACGATTACGACGGCAAGAAAAAACAGTATTTCTCTAGCGTTCGGGCTTGTTAGAACGTTGCTTATTGCTTCCCACATTCTGCGCCCCCAGCTCTTGCGATTTCGTCTGCAACGCTTAATCTGAACGCTTCCAAAAGTTCGGGGCGTTTAGTCCATAAGCGCGGGCAGTCTTTCCAGCCGACTATATCGTGGTGTGTTGTGATGTCCTGCGGTGTAAGGTTGTGGCGCTTGCAAAGATACGCGCAAAGCTCCGCAGCTGCTTTTATTGTCTGTTCTGTAAAATTGCCCGCGTTGTCTGTCGGGCAAAGCTCAATGCCGAGCGTGCAATAGTTCGGGCTTGATACTTGGAAGTGTACGGCGTAGTGTCCGAACTTCTTACGCGCGTAGTTTGTGTAAATCTGCCCGCTTTCGGGGTCTTTCTGCGAGCTGCCGCAGTGGTAGGCCACTTCTTCGTCGGGTATGCACTGGATAATATCGCCCTTTTGCCCGATGATGTAATGCGCCGAGCCGTAGCTATTGGTGCCAGCTTTTCGAGCTTCAAAATAAAGCCAGTTCTGCTCGGCGTTTGCGTTTGGGTTTGCCGTCCAGTGCATGACGATTGCGCGGAACTCTTTTATTTTGCTTTGTGGTCTGCTCCATTCGTTAGGTGTTAAATATCGTTTGTAGATTGTCATTGTTTGCCCTCTGCTTTTATAGTCATTCGGGCAATAGGGGAAAATAGCGGAAAACAAGGGAAAATTTCCCCTAATTTAAAAAAACGCCCCGCAACGTGTGCAGGGCTTAATATTGCGTGTAGCGCGTCGATTCGGGCGCGGTCGTGTCTTTTATCGTCCGCACCCTATAAAGCGCGTGTACGGCGTTCTAGCGGGCTTTACGGGGCTGTTTTAAGGCTGCAAGCTCGGGGTATTCTTTTTCAAATATCGCTATTTCTTCGTCGGTCAATTTTTCGGGGTAGTCATGGAAAAAGTTAAAAACCTTTTTGCAGTCAAACGTAAAAAGAAATTCGCCTTTTCTGTCGGGCGTTTCTACCCGCCATATTTTAAGGCTTTCGTCTGATTTGTATAAATCAAGCCCATTTACAAAAGCATTTACGCTCATTTCGCATAACCCCCAAAACCTTTTAATTGTGAACCTGTGGCCGTGTTAATATAGCGCATAAGTTCGATAAACTCTTTGTTTTTGCCCAGTGTCGCAATATCTATCAAGCAGTTTAATATTTGGTACTTCTGCCCATAACTTGTATGGCTATGCTGGCAGCCGAACCGTATATCAAGCGTGCTTTCTTCAAACTTCATAAAACCATTTACACCCGCAGATTGCAGCTCTAAATATTCACAAGTCCCGTCTTTGAGCTTGCGAACTATGGCCGCGTGGCAACCTACGGCCAGCTCGTATTCTTTGCCAACTTCCATTTGCTGCATAAGGAACCGCGCCGCTTTGTAGTCGTCGTATTCGTGTGCAATAACGCTTTTAACGCCGTTGAGCTGTGCAAGTTCCCTTATGGCTGCGTCACTTGAAAATATATTCAAGCTCGCGCCGCCCCTAAAGTCTAGCACGTCAAAGCCGCTTTTGTTAGCTGTATATGCAAGCGCCAGCGACGAGCAGCTGCCTTTTGTTAGATCGCCACCCGCAAGCCGCTGTATTATTTCGCTTTCCGTTTTCGGTGTAGTGAAAGCGTTTACTGTTAATGTCGGCACGTTTCTTGCTTCCAGTAGTCCGCGTGTTGAGCTTTTCGGGTTATCCACTAAAGCGTCAATCGCCTTTTGTGTTGCCGATGTAATAGGCGCGGGCGGTTCGTTCGGTGTCTGTATTGGCTTGCTTGGCTTTGGCTGCGTTCCTCGCAATCCCGCAGGCTGCTTGCCTTTTGCGCTTCCCACGTATTCGCGGGCGCTATCCCGTGCAATTCCCGTTTGGCGTGTAAAGTTCTTTGCCTGTTCTTGCCATTCGCTTATTTTATGGCGTGCCCTTGTGTTATCCACGCCCGCCGCTTCCTGCGTCAACGCTTGGCGCTTGTAATGTCTTATATTGCGCTCAATGCCCCGCAAGTATTGCTCGCCCTCGTAGCGTGTCATTTCCTTTTCGTTATATACCACCTTTTCGTCGGCCATTTCGTCCAGCTCTTTTTCGGTGTAGTGGTTTTCCATTCCCTCAAAGTAAGGGTAAAAAGAATGTTTGCAGTTTATGCCGCAGATTCCCGTAACGCTGCCAAGCTCGCAAACGGAAAACGGGCGGTATTTCTTATTGTTCCCGCTTCTGCTGAAAATCTGCCCTTGCCAGTCCTCATGTTCGGGGCGTGCTCCGATGTGTGCCGATGTTTCCACTAGGTCGCAGTCTAATTCCTCGCAGTTGTTCAAAGTCTGATTTGCTGCCGTTTGGTTCACACTGGTTAAAATGTTCATGCGTACGGCGCTTTCAATAGTGCGGGTTACGGGGCGGCCATTTTCATACTGTACGGCGGTTATTCCGCGCTTTGCCAGTTCGTCGGCTGCGCTTTTCATGGCTGTATCATAATCAAACGCGCCGCTTTGCACGTTCATATAAACGCGGTTTGCCTGCTGCACAAACTCGGTCTGTGTTGTGGCCGCGGTCGTGAGCGTAAGGCGTGATAAATCGCTGTGGCACTTCTGAATAGTTGCAAGCATTTGCTGGGCGTTCGGTGTTGAAACGGTGCGCCCTGTGGCTTCTTTGAAAATCTTGTTATCGTTCTTTGTGCTTGCTTCCAGTGCAGCCGTTACGGTGTCTTTTACCTGCTGCGCTATTGTCTTGTCGTACTTTGCAAGAATACGGGCAATATTCTTTTTCAGCCCGCCCGATTCAATGAGCATTTGCGCTTGCCACTTTGTCGCGTCAGTTACTTTGCCAAGCCGTGCAATACGCCGCGCCATGTCCTGCAAAATCTCGCTTTCAAGCTGTGAGTAAATCTCTGTTATTTCGTCGGCCAAGCCGTCCAAGTAGCGAGGGGAAAGCATAGCCTAGAACTTGCCCCGCAAGATACGCCATGCAATCACAAGGCGGGTTTTAAGCGGTTTCTTGTTTATCGCTTCACAAAATCCCGCTACTACGATCATGTCGTTTTTGAGTATTTCTTTTTTCTGTTTGTTGTGCTGTGCCATTGTTTACGCTCCAAAATTAAAAGGGTCGGGCGCGAGTGCTTCGGGTGGTACGTTTGCCTTTGCCTGCGCTTCGTCCTCTCCGTAGAAGTCCTTTCGGTATTCCCATTTGTTTTTCACTCCCGCGCTGATTTCCTGCAATGCCATTTGCTTGGCCGCCGTCTCGTCCTTGCGGGTCGCGTCGTTGTTCCATGTCACTTTAATTTTTGCGTTGTTCTCGCCTATTCCATAGGCCGCCGCCATGTGCGCCAATACTGCCGCCGTTTGGTGGTATTTCGTTTCAATTTCATCTTCGATTTTGTCAACGATTGCGTAAAGTTCCGCGCGTCCGCCGCTGTACTGTGTCGCGGTCTGCTGCACGCTCTCCATGTCGCTGATTGTTCCTTTGCCGATATTGCAGGTCAATTCAATGCGGCGCAGTATCTGCTGGAACATTTCATTTTGTGCGGCTGTCCGTAGTGTCGGGGCGTGCTCCGTGATTTTCTTCCCCTCTGTGCTTCCGTCGCCCTCAATCTGTACCAAAAGGCGGTTAAGTTCGGGTGTCAATTTCACGCCTGTTGCTTCGCCGTTCCGTTTCTGCCTTTTTTGGAACATATCACGGTCTGCAAATACGCGCATTTCGCCGCCTTTCTGCTCCCAGTTCATGCGCTCAAACTGTTCGTCCGCGTCCTTTATCAAATCTTCCGCGCCCGCAATTACTGGCACTGGAACATTTGAGCCGTCAATCTTGTTCACGGCGCGGTTTCTGAACTCGATAATCATAGGGAACGCCACATTTTCCCACGAATAATGCGGCGTTATTTCCGCCGTCTGCGGGCAGTCGCCCAAACCTGTTTTATACAATGCACCGCCCTCGTTCCTGTACAATGTACATTCTACGGTATGCGTTTTATTTTCGTAGGTGTGCTTTTCGGTAAGTAGCCATTTTTTAGAGCCGTTCTGTATCTGCTTCAAAATCAATGCACCCGTAAGCGTTCCGTCAAAGTCGTATGCAATCGGCAGATAGTTACCCAGCGGGAGCGTTTCATACTGCAATTTGCCGTTGGTGTAAATCGGGCGTACAATGCACCCGCCTATAAGCGCGATGTAGTCTACAATCTTGTCTACATTCTTGTTGATGTGTTCCATTGCGCTTTTAATGGCTTCGTTTTTTACTTCCAGCCCAATTTCGCGGGAAACGAGCATATCAAGCCGCCCGCTTATCTGCTCCAATACTCCGCATGACGGGGCTTTTCCGTTCCACGGCGCGTTGCCGCTTGCCATGTTTGACCACAACTCAATAGCGGCGTACATCTCGCTTGATAGGTTGGTGTCAATGCCTGTGACTTCCTTTAGTGAATAATTGTGAAACAATCCTAGAATGTTCATAAAAAAGCCCCTTATTTTTTCTAACATTTAATTTTTCCTCGCTCTTATAGTCATTTACTCGCCCGCGTGTCTCCAAACCGTTTCCAGCGCATATCGCACCGTGTCTATCCCGTGGTCGGGCTGTCCGTCGGGGTAGCCGCTCAAAACCTCGCCTGTACGCTTGTCTATTTCGTGCTCGTATAGCGTGAACTCGTCGGCGATTCTCGGACATCGCGCGGGGTCTATTACAATCCGTTTTAATCCCTGTAGCCATTTAAACGACGCGTCACGGCTTCCTATTCCCTTAATTGCGCCACGCACATTTCCGCCCCAGCTTCTGAAATCCGCCACGCTCTTAGGCTCTGCGCTGTCCGCCGTTATGCGGTCGGTCGCTATGCTCATGCCGTGCGCTTTCATGTGTTCGGTCAAGTCTTGGAACGCTTCATAGTTTCCACGCTTGTTCAGATACAATTCATCAAAAATGTAGAGCGTCTGTTTTTGTGCGTTGTATGATGATGTCGAATAGGCGAACGGGTCGGGATAATAGCCCCAGTCTATGCCGCTGTAGAAAAAATCAAACGCCGCTATTTCTTCGTCCCTGATTTCCCGCAGTTCCACATTCTCAAATATGTTAAGCCCTGTTCCTGTCGCTTCCCCTAAAAATATATTTCTGTATGCCCGCTCGTTCGTGTTCTTCGTGTGTTCGATTTCGTTAAGTATCGCTTCGCCCAGCCATTCGCGCGGTATGTCTAAATATGTCGTGTGGAAAACTACGCGGTCTTTTTTCGGTGTGCGTGCGTCCGTGTTGCACCAATGCCGCTTTGCGCTGGGTGGGTTGTATGATTCAAATACATAGAACTTTGAGCCGCCGCGCATTGCCGATACTTTAACATTCTGTATCTCGGCGGGCGTGAATTCCGTTTTTTCCTCAAACCATATAATGCCGAAATATCCGCTTGCAATCTTGATTGACTTGATTTTTTCGGGATTGTCGCACCCTCTGAAAATAATGTATTGCTTTACGCCGTTCTTTCGGTTGTAGACTATCGGGAGCGCGCTTGTCTCTGATTTAGGTATCTTGAAACGCCCGCGTAATCCCAGCTTTTCAATCGCCCATACAATCTGTTCGTATACGCTGGTGCGCAAGGTGTTTGCGTTCTTTCGGATAATAAGCGCGTTGAATTGCGGGAACATCACAATCAAGATAATTATACATAGCGATATAAACGAGGATTTGCACGAACCGCGCCCGCCTGTTAGCGTGTACTCGGTGTATTCGTGATTCATTATCCAGCGGAAAATCTTATTGTATACCTTTGCAAATATCGTATCTGATTTAATCTTCATCGTCGCCGCCGTCCACTATTTCGATTGTCAGCTCGTTATCCTCTGCGTCGTCCAATTCCTGCGGGGCTGTTTCGCCGTAGCCGCGTTTGCGTCCTTTAGTTGCTAAAATAAAGCGTATCATCGCGCCGTCGCCGTTCTTTGCCTGCTGGTATGCTTTACCCTCTACCAAATCCAGCCCTGTTTCTAATTCGCCGTCGAACGCTTCGCGGGTTTCTTCGTATTTCTCTATGTTTGCCTTTGCGGTGTGCCAATCGCAATTTAGGGCAAGGGCGACGGTTGTTACTATGCCGCCGCTGCCTTTTATAGCTTCGAGAATATCTGCTTTTTTATAAAGCTTTTTCTTTCTGCCCATTGTGCCACCGTTTCGGATAAATCGGATTTACTCGAACATTTCGGGCAATATGCAGTTATCGGCGCGGAAGTCGCCTAAATCGGCGTTAGCTTCTTTGTTGTTTCCTTTGAGAAAAACTAAAACTTGCTCGTGGATTTTCGCCGCTTCGTCTGCGTCGCCTTTTACAAATGCGAGTATGTTCTGATGTACTTTTGCAATCTTGCGGCTTTTCTTTGCGTCGTGTCCTGCTGTGTACGCTTTCCCGCCTGCTACATTTAGCAATATAATTTCGTTGTAATATTTTAAGCCCGCGTCCTCAAATGCCTTTATTGTGTCGGGTACAAAATTATAATATTCGCCCGTTTTTTTATTTCGTACCTCGCCGACTACAAAAACGGCGAAACGGTTATCTTTCAGATGTGAAACGGCCGCCTTGATGATTGCGCGGTATGTTTCCAAAAACTGCGGATAATCCATATTTGAGATGTCGCCGTCAATGTCGCTGTATTTCTCTAAATCTGCATAGGGTGGGCAGCTAAATACAAAATCGTACATTTCGCCCCCCCCCAGCACTTCGCCCATTTTTGCGCTGTCTTTACAAATCCATTGCGGGGCGTATTCGTTGCCGTCGCAGATCACCTTTTGTTTTTCGTTCGCTTCTACCTGTTCGGGGCGAATGTCAAAGCCCGTGTATTTCATGTGTTTATAGCTGGCTACAATGCCCCGAACGCTTCCCCCTGCGAATGGGTCTAAAACGCTGCCGTGTGGCATACAAAACCATGTGTACATTGTTTCGCATAATACGGGGTCAAAGATTGATACTTCGCTCAATGTGTTTTCTGCGCCGCCGTTCACTTTGCTGGCGTTTTCTTTTAGGTGTTTGAGCATTTTATTATCGCGCCCCTCTTCGGATTTTATGCCTATGCTTTTCCACTGCTTTTTACGGTCTTGCCAATAGCCTTGGCGGGTGTCTAATACGGAAAACGGCGGCACTAGAAATTGCTGCCGCAATGTCTTTTTGGTGTCGTCCATTTTCTTTTTATCTAGCGGGGTGAGGTCGATTGTGCCGCATGGCAGGCGTATATCGTCGAACGCGATTTCTAAATCTTTAATGAAGTCGCGGACGCTTTCAGCTGTCATGTGTCCGTATTGGCTGTTTAATTTTAATAAAAGCTCTTTTGCTTCGGCTTCGTTCTTCGCCGATACGTAGACGCACGGAAGTTCGGGGATTTTTTCGCCCTGCGCGCGTAGTTTCTTTAATGCCATTAAGCGGCCATGTCCGTCGAATACGTGGTTAATATACGCGCCGTTTTCGCCTGCGTGCGCCCATACAAAAAAGGGAAAACTGAACCCGTGCTTTTTAATGCTCTTTGTGATTTTCTCTACGTCGCCCGCGTCGCGCTCTTTCAATGCGCCTTGAAACTCTGTGAGCTGGTCTATGTCGATTGTGTCCGAACCCGTGCATTTAATTTCAATCATTTTTTACGCTCCAATCTGTGCCGTATTTGTCTATAATTGTTTTGAAGTCCTCGAGGTCGTGCGGAACTATGCTGTATGTTTCCCCGCCGTCGTCTGCTGGTCCTATGCCGATGTGTAGTAATTCGTGAAACAATAGGATTTCAAATTGTTTCGTGCTCATGTGTTCATTGTTCGGCGCGAATAGGGTTATAGAAAAATCGGCGGGAATTGCCCAGCGGTATTTTGCGGGGATTTTCTCGCACTCGCCGTGTACTACTTTCGCGCCCGCTTTCTTTGCTTGGTTGCTTACAAGGTAAACTATGCGGACTTGGCTGTTTTTTATGTATGCCAATTCGGGCGCGGTATCAATCAATTTTTGCGCTATTACTTCAAAAACTGCGCTTTTTTCTCGTGTTTCCATACATATATAGTCATTTTTATTATTTTATTCGGGATATTCCCAGCCATTTTCTAATATATGTATGTCGGCTTGACCTCTCGGTATTCAATCCGCTTTTCGCCGCTCTTGATTTTGTCATACCATTGCTTTTTCAGTGGAAATATCAGCATTATCTATTATCCCTCCTTGTCGATGAGAATTGATACACTCCATTTGTACATTCTAAATACAACGGTTCTCGCCTATAACTTCTTATGAAGTCAAAATCTCTAAAAGCCGTTCTTCTTGAAATTTCAAATTTACGCATATATTGTTCCAGTGTGAATTTTTTTCCCTCTCTGATAAAATCTATCCTTTCAATGGCCGCATAATTCCCAATTTTCATTTTTTACACCTCGGTAACTCTCCCAGTCCACAAAGTCCACAATCTTGTCAACTTTGCGCTGGTAAAATAATTCGTGTTTTATTCGCAGAAACAAATAGCCTGTAAAGCTCTCTGTTATTGCAAAATCCTTTACCCGCAAATAGCGGGCTATTATGTATGTTATGGCGTTGTGTGCCTTTTCTTCCTTGTCGCACTGCGCCAGCTTTGCCACGGCCTTGTTTTTCTTCGCAACCGTGTTTATGTACCGCAGCGCGATAATTTCGCCCAAACGGTACATTTTATTTAACGCCTTTTCGTCGCCCTTTATCCTGTATTCATACTGCCAGTTCAGCAGCTTTTCGTTGTCGTTTTTCGGCGCGGGATAGTAGGGCAGTGGCCTTGTCGGTGGTAACTCGTCAAACTCAAAATCAAACTCCAGCTGTACGGGTTCCATTACTGGGCGGCGTTTCTGCGCAATGTCGCGCGGTAGCTTTGGCCTTTGAACTCAACCGTTTTCGCGCTCTCGGTTAAGCGGTCGGCGGCGGCAATTCCGATATAATTTAAGAAGTCGCGTTTTGTTTGGTTTGAGATTAAAACCGTAGGCTTTCGGCGGTTGTAGCGCTCGTTTATGATCTGATAAAGCATATACTGTTCGTCAGTTCCAGCAACTCCGCGCCCGATTTCGTCAATAACAAGCAGCTTTGCCCGCCCGTAGTTCTCCAGCAGGTCGGCTTCTGTTTCTTTGGCCGTGAAGCTCTTTGCGCGTCGGATTTCCTCAACGATGTTCGGGGCAAGCCTATAAAGCCCGCCGTACTCGCGAACAATTCCGCAGGCAAGGTGTGTTTTTCCTGTGCCGACTGTGCCTAACATAATCAGCGTGCAGAACTTCCCGCACTTTACGGCTTCCAAGAAACGGCGCGACTGCTCAAGCGCGTTTTTCTGTTCGTCCGTTTCTGCCCCGTAAGTTTCAAACGATTCTTTCCAGTATCGCTCGGGAACTGTCTTTTTATACCACGCCAGCTTTTCGGCTTCTGCCTGCTTTCGCTCCATTTCTTCGACTTCTTCGTCACGCAAGCCATATTTTGACAAGTCGATGTTGAAAACGTCCTGTATTGATTTAATCTCGTCCATATCTCCGCACCCCTATACTTTTTGCCTTATATGCTGTTTATAATGTCCTCGGGTACTTCGTTTTCGTTTCCCCACATTCCGCCCGCTTTGTGCCGTTCGTCAGCGTGCCGCTTTTCCCACGTCCTCACGCAAGCCCGCCAGTCTTTCATTTTCACCGCGCCCACTTTCCAGCCTTTGGATTCGTAGAAGTCAAAGAACTGCTGCGCGTCTAGTCCGTTGCGCCGTTCCTTGCAATACCCGTCGATTTCCTCAACGGTAGGCTTTACAAACTGCGGCGCTTTCGGCTTTTCAGCCTTTGGCGCAGGCTTTGCCGTTTCGGTTCCCTCTGCGGGAACTTCTGCGGGCGTTTCCTTTTCGGGAACCTGCGGGCTTTCAGCTTTCGGGGCGTTGTACTGGTTCCCCGTGTGCTTTCTTCCAGCTGCGGCGCGTTTTTCCTTTACGCGCTCGTACTTTTCCCGCTCTTGGTCTATACGCCGCTCAATCTTTGCCCATAAGCTATATTCAAGTGTCCCCTGCATAAGCGGCGGCTGTTCGTCATTCAGCGCGTAGTTTATAGCGTACATTGCAAAGCCGGCTTTGTAGTCGTCGGGCAAGTCGGCTATATATTCCGCGTGAAATACAAAAGATTCTCTCACTTTTCCACCCCGTATTTTTTACTTTCTGCCGCGTAAATCTTGCAGCACAACTTTATTACTTTTCCCGTGTCCCCGCTTATATCCAGCTCGGCGTTACATTTTAAGCTGCACGTCATGCCGATATTAAAACGGTGGTCGATTACAAACGAACCGTATTTCGCGCGGTTCGCCTGCGTGTTCCCTATGCGGTGCGCCCCCTGCGACTGTCCGTCCGCCAATGGTCGCCCGCAAACCTCGCAAACGCCGCCGCTGATTGCCAGCGCGTAGCGACGCTGCGCTTCCTCTACCTCGGTCATTCGTTCTCAATTTCCTTTTCTGCGTCTATGCCGCTAATTTCTTTAAAAATCTTATTATTCCAATTAGGCAGCGCTAAAAGTTTTTTATGTTCCTCTTTTGTTGCTCTATTCCAAGCGCGTCTAAATGCCTCTTTGTACGTAAGAGTTTTTAAAAATCCGCCTGCGGTTTCGATTTCTTTTTTATGAATTTTCTTTTCTTCCTCTGTTGCTGTGTCGTGTGACACCCACAAAGTTAAATCAAAAGAAAGAAACGACGGAAAGTTAATATTTTCTTTTTTTGTTTTTGTATTTTTATTAAAGATTCTTACTGGCGGCTCGTTTGTGTTAAAAAAGCCCGAGTTCCAATCGCCCGAGTTCCAATTGCCCGAGTTCCAATCGCCCGAGTTACGATTGCCCGAGTTACAATTGCCCGAGTTACAATTGCCCGAGTTACGATTGCCCGAGTTCCAATCGCCCGAGTTACGATTGCCCGAGTTCCAATTGCCCGAGTTCCAATCGCCCGAGTTCCAATTGCCCGAGTTCCAATCGCCCGAGTTCCAATTGTTATATTTAACTTTTTCTTCTTCAGACAACTCACGCAAAATTGTTATTTCATTCGTTCCGTATTTTTCGCCGTCGTCTACAATTTCGCCGCTGGCGATTACTTCACAAATTCGACTATTAGCAATTGTGTAGCTACTAACTCTTTCAATTTTGTTTAACTCTCTACAAAAATGTATTACAGTGTCACTGCATAGTTTTAAGTTTTCTTTTGCGTAGGTTTTGTATGTTTTTCCAACCTCGAATTGCATACCACGACACTTTAAATCTTTATCAAAGGCTTTATATCCAATCATTTTTTTCTACTCCTGCAATATGATTCCGTGATGTGCAGCCCATACGTGCGCGGCTTCAATCAGTAAGGCGCACTCGTCTGTACTGCACTCATGTTCCGCTTTCGGCCATATATGCCCGTCGATTATCTCGTACGGGTAGCCCATTTCCTCAACGGCAAGCATTTTGACGCAGTATTTAATTGCGTCGTAACTGTTCCCCGTTTCGTTGCAGATTTGGATAATATGGCCGTTCAAGTGGTGGTTTTGTGAACCCTTGCCCGTAGTCCGTGGCCGCTTCGGCGGTTGCAGGGTAAGCAATACGTAGTCGTGGTGCTTATCCCTGCATTTGCGCAGCTCGCGTTTTATAGCTTCCTGCGCTCCGCTGTCTGCTGGCGGTTCAAAGGCTATGCGCCCCGCAATATCCACACGTTTAAGCACATACTGCACCATACCGCCGCCACCTTAAAAAATGTCAAAGCCGTTTTCGCTCTGTTCTACGGGCTGTATTTCGTCAAAGCTCTGCTGCGCTGGTTTCTGTGGTGCAGGTGATACGCGCTTCTGCAATTCGGCTTTGATAGCGTCGATAACTTCGCGGGCTGTGTAGTTCTTGCGCATATCGCTGTAATGCTTCATTTCGTCTTTTGTGAAAATCGGCTGGCCGTTTGTATACTTGCTGTTCAAAAGCGCTGCAATTTCCTTGCGTTCCTCGGGTGTTGTTTCGCCGCCCTTTGGCTCAAAGGCAAGTTTTGCAGGCTGCTTTTTTGGCTGTACTACTTCGCCCTTGAACGCTTCTTTTACGGCTTCAACCTGTGGCGGCAAAGCGTTTTTGTATTTGCTGCCGTCCCAGCGTCCCGCGTAGATGTCAGCTGCAACGCCGAGCATTTTTAACGCTGTGCTGAAAGCGTCAGTTACGGCCATTTTGTAGCCCTCGTCATTGCTTACGGCTGCGCCTTTTTCAAACTGAACAAGGCGGCTACCGCCGATTCCGACAATAGGCTCGCTCCATTTGTCGCCGTCCTTTACGAAAACGGCAACCTGCGCAAACGCGAGCTTTTCACTTCCTGCGCCCTGTTCAGTCCATAACTTTTGTACTTCGTACTTCCAGCCGCAGCCGACAAGCCCAAACTTTTCAGTCATTGCCTTATAGCGCCACTGCGGGTTTATATCTGTTTTGCCCTTGAGCTTTCCCGCTTCAATCTGCCTTAACGCGTCTTTTGGCGGGCGTGATAATGATTCATAGATTTTAATTGCTTCGTCCTGTTTCATGCCGTACCCCCATTAAAACGGTAAATCCTCGGGGAAGTCGTCCCCGCTGCCTGCTGGCGCATAGTCGCCCGCTGGTTCCTGTGGTGCTGCGTTGTTTTCGTTGCCGCCCAAAAGCTGCACCGAGTTAGCGACGATAACAACCTTTGAAAACTTCTGCCCGTCCTTTTCCCAGCGCTGTTGATCAAGAAAACCGTCAACGGCAATCTGCTTGCCCTTGTGCAGATACGGCTTGATGTTTTCCGCAGGCTTTCCCCAAACGGTCACGTCAAAGTAACTTACGCTGTCAGTCCACGCGCCGTTTTTCTTTACGCTGCGGTTTACAGCAATACTCAAGTTAAGGCGTGCTGTTCCGCCTGTTGTGTAACCAAAATCACGCTCGCCAATATCGCGGGTAAGTCGGCCAATTTCGATTACATGGTTTAAGTCAGTCATTTTTTATTTGTTCTCCTGTTCTTTTTTGTAAAAGCTGCAAAAATCTTTACACAAGCAATAATCGCCGCACTTTCTCGACACTGCGGGGCGGTGCTCGACGTAGTGGGAATTACCCAAAGCACCCGCGCAGGCTTCCGCGTCTACAAGCTGGTCGAAAACGCGCACCGCTGTTTTTCTGCCGTTTTTCATTACGGCGTACTTGTCACTGTCTGCCCAGCGTTCCTCGGCTGTGCATGGTGCTATTTCGTCGTCGCTCATAAGCTCGGCGGCTTCGATGTCCTTTACTTTGTTTAAGATTCTTTCGCCCGTCTGCTGCAATTCCTCGGGCGTTACGTCAAACTCGTATGTAAATACTGGGCTTTGCGGGTAGCTTGCGTCTGTCTTGGCCTTGCTCTTGCTGTGGTCTTTAAGAAGCGCAATAAATCTACAATGGCGAACGTCAAGCCCGTTCTGCTTCAAAAGCCATGCGTAGGTCATACCCTGCTTGTACCAGTCGGAAAAATCGCCGTGCATTACTTTGTAAACGCTTGCTGTTTTCCAGTCGTTTATAACTCCGTGTTCCATGTCGTAGCTGTCGACTGTTCCAGTTACACGGCTATTTGATACGGCAATGTCGAAAGTTTCTTCGTGAAAATTGCCGTCCTCGTATTTTTCCATGATTGCATGAACCGCAGTCCCAAAAGTCGCCCATACTTGGTCGGCAGCGTCTACGCTGAACTCGTCCCAGTGGCGCTCTTGCAGTATTACTTCTTTTGTGCCCTTGTTAAGGGTTGTTGCAGAATAGCTGCCAGCTTTATTGTGGCGCTCAACACTTACAGCTTTTACAAACGCTTCGGGCAGGTGTAAATTATTCGTTACTTTCATTCTTTGCCCCCTGTTCTTCTGCTGCTGGGTCTACGACTTTACAAGTAACTGTAAAAGTCCCGTTGTCGTTCTGCTTGATCTCCGTAACTTCAAAATACGGCTCTGTGTCTGAATATCCGCGCAACTTTTCGCAGATTTTCAAAATAGCATTTTTCATTTTTCGCACCTCGTAAAAATTATTAAGGTCGAACGCTGGCCAGCTGTTTACCTCTTGAAACACGCGGGATTTGAACCCGCCTTTAAGCGCCCTCTGCGCGTGTTCCCCTTATTGCCCGATTTCGTCAAAAGGCAGGCTGTTTGCTGCGTCTTTTTCCGCAGCTTCAAGCTCGCGCCCAAGTCTTTCGATTATGTCGTCTATTGTTTTCATGGCTTCATACCAGCCCTTACAAAAATGCAGGTCGCGTCCTTTTTCGCTGGTGTAAAATAACCAGTCTTTTTTTGTTTCTACTGCCTGCTGCCATTTTTCTTTAAAGTGCGCAAAAGTCTGTGTTTCCGTGAACTCGTCAATATCGCTTTTAATTACTCTCAATTCGGCAAGCTCTAAAACGCAACCGTCGTCGTCAAAGAACGATACGCCGCGCTCTGTTGTGCCCTCGTATTTGCTGTCAAACTCGTAGCCGTTGTCGTGCATAACCTTTTTGTAATTACGCACGCCAGCTAAAAAGCCCTGCAAGTTCGCAACCTTTGCGCCGCTTTCCTCGCACTGCAAAACGGCTTCTTTTTCGTATGCAATGGTGTTAAGTTGTTTTACCAGTGTTAAAAATGCCGCTGGTGTTGGCACTTTCTCGATTTCTTCTTCTTCGTTTTCAAACATTGTCGCACCCCCTTAAATGCAATGTCTTTCTTTAAGCTTTTGCAGGAACTCTTCCCCGCTATGAACTACAAAGGCAACGCCGCCCTTGTGGTTTATGTCGTTTATTCGCGCTTCCTGTGCGGGTGACAATTTCCCGCCCACTGGCCGCTTACACTCAACCGCCAAAAATCGCCCGTGGTTGTCGTAGCCCTCAAAATCGCAGGTGCCAGCTTCTGCCGTTTTTACAAAACGCCTGTGCTGTCCCTCGCCAATTTGAAAGCAGCCCGTATTTATTCGCTGCAATTTCAAACCCGTAGCTTTAATAACTGTTTTTACCTGCTGAACTACGGCGCTCTCGGGTATGTCTTCTAGTTCCATTTCGCGCCCCCGTCGTTTCTCGCATTGAGGGAAAAATCAACCTTGCGGCGGAATTCAAAAACAGAATTTGCTTCATGCCATAAAAAACGTGTTGGGCTGTTCGGCTCACAATTGTCGCCCGTGATAAAACTTAATTTTCCGTCGCGAATTGTTGCCGTTATCCCCCTGTACTCAACATGAACGCCCAGCCTGTCCGCCGTTCCCTTGCAGTCGTAGTTAATGCCGCGCGATTTCTGCCAGCCGCTGAATTGTTTTGTGAATTGCTGGTGGCTGATTTTTCCAGCCCTGTTCTTGGTGATTAGTTCGATAGGGTAGCCGCTCATGATTCAGCCCCCGTGTCTAGTTCGTGTTCTCTGATTGATTTTTCAAGCCTTTCTGCGCGACCTACTAAGTAACATTCCCACGCTTCTTCGCGCATGGCTTCCGATGTCTTGATGTCGTCTTTTCCGATGATTCCCGCTTTCAGTGCCTTTTCTTCCAGTTCTCGGATTTGCCGAAAAAGCGGGTTGTTGCTGGTGTTCCTTTTTGCCATTTTCAGACCTCTTGCAAAAAAAATAAAACCCGCTTCGGATTGGTCTGTTATCCGTTGCGGGTTTTGATTTACGAGTTACCGTAAAATAGTCGCTCGTACCGAAACAAGCGGCTACTCAACAGACCAAAAAGTAGCCGTTCGTTTGCTTGGTGTGCACTTTTTTGCTTAATGTTGATACTGTCAACATTGATTTGAAAAGGTGTACACCCAAGATATGCAGCGGCTTGTTTCCGCTGATATTTTGATTATAGCGCCGTTTTTTAAAATCTGTCAAGCGCTAAATTAAATATTTTTTATTTCTTGCCGATAATGCCGCCCCGAAAAAAAAGAAGCTGGCCGCAGTTCCTCAACGCAGGGCGGGCGCAGCAATGCGCCTATATATTATATATATACAAATACATATACATATACAAATACATATACATAGCGACAAAATGGAACATTTGGAACACTTGTTCCAAAGTCTATATACTATAAGGATTTACAAGGGGCGGTTTTTACGGGGCGCAGCGTTTAACGCGCGTGCAAAAATGCGTTAAAAATACGCTGTTTTTTACAATGGAACACGTGGGACAAATGGAGCAAGTGTTCCAATTGTTCCATTTTGTACCAAGTTAATTAAAGTTTGTTTCACTTGTCGCCGATTGTTACGGCGTGAATTACGAGTTACACACAAAGAAAATGCAGTATATACCGATGTGCTGCGCTGGTAAAATCTCAGTCCGTAAAGCTGCAAAAGCTATCGGGATAGCGCCGTATTCTGTCACGCGATTAAAAAATCGTTACAGAAAATACGGCGATTCAATCTTTATTCACGGCAACACTGGGCGCACTCCAAAGAATAAACAATACGATTCTGCAAAGATTGTCGCAGATTATGAGCAGTTCAGCGGCACCCCGTTTGCTTCTTTTCGCGACGATTGCGCCGACTATCTGCACTATAAAAAAGTGCCCTCTTATGCCACTGTTTACAATGCGCTTTCGGGTGCTGGTATTGTTTCGCCGCGTGCTCGTATTCCTGTACGCGAAAAAAAACTGCACCTGCCGCGCTCCGAACGACCAAACGAGGGCGACTTAATACAGATTGACGGTTCAAGCCATAACTGGTTTATGAACGGCCACAAAGTTTGTTTGCACGGTGCAATCGACGACGCAACGCACAAAGTAGTAGCTTTGTATTTCTGCGAAAATGAATGTTTGCTGGGCTATTACCAGCTGCTTTTTCAAGTGTTCGAGCGAACGGGCGGAAAGCTGCCGCGGGCGATTTACTCGGATAGATCCAGCTGCTTTTTTGTGAACCGTGGCGCAACTCTTGAGGAGCAATTAGCAGGCGCGGAAAAAGCACAAACGCAATGGCAGAAAACCTGCCAAGAATTAAACATAGAATTGATTGCAGCTTATAGCCCGCAGGCAAAAGGGCGTATCGAGCGACTATGGCAAACGCTGCAAGGCCGATTGCCTTATATTTTCCGCTTCTTAAAAATCGACACTATCGAAAAAGCAAACGCTTTTCTTGCCGATTTCGTCGAGGGATTTAACGCCCGTTTTTCCGTTTCTGCGCAGGATTCCGAGCTGCACTGGCAAAACCCGCCAGCCGTCAAAGATTTTGACTTTCTTTTTTCTGTTCGCTGCGAAAAGAAAACCCGAGCAAACGGCAGCTTTATTTATCACGGTTACAAGTTTAATCTGCTTACAGCTCGCGCCGCTTGCGTTTCGTTTACCCTGTGTTTGTCCGAGCGTTACGGGCTGCGGGCTTATATCGGCGGCAAGTATTACCCCATCGAGCTTGCCGAACCGCTTTGCGATATTGTGGGCGATTCTATGCCAGCAGTTGAAAAAGATTTAATTTACAGATATTTTTACGCTGATAAACATAGCGGGCGGGCGACTGTCCGCGCAGGTTAATTTTTTTTACACACTTTTTGAAAAGTCGTGTTATAATCTTTTGCGAGGTGTAAACATGAAAGTAAAATCTATTTTTGTATCTTTAATTCTTGCGGCTCTGCTTTGCTCATGTTCCAAGCAGCTTAATATTTCGCTTGAGTATAACTCACGCGATCCAAAAGCCGCGCCTGTGCTCTACTGGGTAAACAATGACACGGGCGCAGATATTCCCGCAATCACATACACGCTGAACGGTGAGTATTTTTACACCGACGATTTACCAGCGGGCGGCAATTCTATTGATTTTACAGATTTTACAAAAAAGAACGGCGAGCGGTTCAATATATACAAAGTAAAGCCTTTGAAGCTGGTAGCAAAAGCAAACGGCGCGGCGTACTCCGTAAACATTGACGATATACCGCTGAACCTTGCAGTAATTCCGAGCAGTGATTATTCACAAAATCGTGAGGTTTTATCATGGTCTAAGGGAATAGCAGCCGAAAACAAAACAAGCGACGGCGGCAAGGTTTCGCTTTCCGTTGTGCTGGGTTTCAAACTTGATGATAAACAAACAGCTACGGAAATAACGGCGCAAAATGACATAATAGCTGTTTATCTTAAAAACCTTATAGCGCAGAAAACAACCGCCGACTTCTCGCCAAAGAATGAAGCTGCGCTGCGAGCTGAAATACGCGACTATATCAACGACAATATTATTACGGGGCGCGTGCGTGGCGTGCGCTTTATGGAACTTGGCTATTAACTAGCGGCTGCGATTGTTTCGAGCTTCTGCAATACGCCCGCAGTGTCTATGCCTTTTTTCTGCGCGTAGTCGCTTTCGTATGGCACAAGCTCGGGGTGTTTGCCGCTTTTTGTGAACATTGCAGAAACAAGGTCGTTTTTAAAATCAATATCTTTCATAGCTTCGGCTGCGTTCGTAATAGAATAAGCCGAGCTGAATACTTTATATAACTTTCCGCTTTCGCGTATCTGTTTTTCTTCTTTGCCATGTTCTTTGGCCGCGATATAAAACTGAATTACTGATAACGTCGGATTCTTGCCGTTTGTCTGCTTGAGCTTTTCGCCGTTTTCCTCGCAAATATATTCGTGGTAGTATTTGTTTTTCGTCTGCTGAATACCGCTTATGTAAATATGCAGCCCCGCGACTGTTTCTATTGTCAGCGTTTCGCCCGTCAGTATTCCGTTGTTATAATATTCTGTGATTTGTTTAATCATTTCGTGCCCCTTGATTTTGAAAAGCTCCAGCTTGTTATTAAAGTCTATTTTTTCTATGAACCGATTACAGCTGCAATTTGTCAAAATCCCGTTGTAGCTGGTAAGCACTCGCAGCACCTTGTTTGCGCTCTTAACGCTCTTGAGTGCTTCTGTGGTCGCTTTTTCGGCGACAAATAAACGGATTTTACGCGCTGTTTTGCGTTTCAAAATTGTTACTGTATCGCTTTTTCTGTTTTTATATGAATGATAGCCGACGGCGTTTATACCTTGCCGCGTGTTCTTGATGTATGACTTTGAAAACGTCAGCCCCATTGTTTCCCACAAATAACCCCGCACACGTTCACGGGCTTTTACCAGTTCGCTTTTGTCGTTGCTGGCTATTACCATATCGTCGTTATAGCGCACGTATGGCAATTTCAATTCGTGTTTTATGAAGTCGTCAACGCCCCAAAGTGCAACATTTCCAAACCACGGGCTTGTAGCGTTTCCGATAGGAATACCGCAGGGCGTAGGGTAATTGTCTATAAGGCCGTCGCAATACCGTAAAAATTTTACGTCTTTAATTTTCCTGCGCAATGCCTGTTTTAATACGTCGTGGTCTATGCTGGCGTAAAAGCTGTGTATATCCAAGTGGCAAATGTAATTATAACCCGCCACAAGTTTAGCAATCTGTCTGTGTGCTGCGTGCGTGCCCTTGCCCTTAATGCAGGCGTAAGAATGGTAATAAGTGCGGCTGCTCCATATCGGCTCGCCGACGTTTACTATTGCGTGGTGTAAAAATCTGTCGGGAAAAGTCCGCGCTACAAGTGCCGTTCTTGGCTTTGGCTCGTAGATGTGCTTTATTGTATATTCGCCGTAGGTGTAGCTTTCGTTTACAAGCATTTCGTGCAGCTGTTCGCGATAATACGGCAAGTTCTTTTCGATTTCCTTAAACTCATTATAACGGCGCTTTCCTCTGAAAGTCAGCCGTATAGCTTTGTCTATGTTTTCGTATGTACAAACTTGCTGCCACAAGTTACCGTATCGCTTCACTTTGTTGTACTCCAAAAATAGCGGCAATCTGCCAGTATATCAATAAACGGCTTTCGGATTTCCTACTAGTCGAGTATTGCTTCCCATTCAGTAATTTTGCAGGGTTTCCCCTCACTGGATAACGCGCCAGCCTAAAAAGATATTGCGTAAGTGGGTTCTTACAATCTTATTCAGTATCGGCAACCGCCCGAAAACCGATATTGTCATTCAGTTCCAATGCCCCATTGTTCCAATTGTACGCCCGCGAACCGCAGTGCGAACTATTGTCCCAGTTGCCACCAAGAATGACGCGCCCGCTAAGATGTGAGTATCTCGGCGGGCGTTTTTCGGGTCGTGGTTGTTTTTTTGTCACGCGCTACCCAAGATTGCCGCTTATACTTATATAGTCATTTATGCGGATAGGCTAAAAGTGCCTATCCGCTGTAGGGTTGTAGGGCTGTTCCCCCTTGTCCCCTTTTCCCGTAGTAGGGTGTCCGCTTGGTTGTGCTTACCCCTTAATATGGCGTGGCTCGGCAACCGCCCGAAAACCGATATGGTCATACAGTTCCAATGCCCCATGGCTCCAAATGCACGCCCGCGAACCGCAGTGCGAACCATCGTCCCAGCGGCCACCAAAAAAGACGCGTGTTTGCGGGTTGAAAGCGTCGCCTTTAACGTCTTTGTCGTGCGTTGTGTTGTAGTTAGTCTGCCAGTCGCTAGAAACAGTGTAGCCGTTTTCCTGTCCCCACTGCCAAAGAACGCCCACGCCGTCGAACATACCGCAGTATGAAATAATCTGCGTATTGTCGCTTGCAAGGTGTCCGCCTGTAGTAACGGGGTTTGCAGCTCCTTTGATTGCCAAACCCTGCGGGCTTCCAAGTGTAAACGCTGTGAACTCCTGCAAAGTCGGCAAGCGCTGTTTCTGAAAGCTCAATATCTGTTCGCCGCGCAAACAAGGGAAAACGCGGCCTGTAGTTGTTCCAGTTACAAACTCTTTGTTTGCTGCTGAAATAAGAATTATATTGTTTTTCGGGTATGTGCCGCCGTAACTTGCAGCTGTGCCCGTCTTGTCAAAGGCACGCTCTGAAAGCAGATACAAAGAACCCCACTTGTCTATACAAGGATTGTAAAGCATACCTACGCTTGTACCGTTCGGGCGGTGGTACAAGTCCCAAACGGTGAACGGGTGAATAGCTCCCGCTGTATAATCTGTGAGCGGGTGCACCTGCTGGCCTGCTGCGAGTGCGTCGCAGTCTACAAGCACGGTATGAAAGCCGCCTATACACATACAGTTTTGTTCATTCAAAATCGCGCCGTCAACTTCTGCGTATGCCTTAATCGGTTTCGCGCCGCTGCCTGCAATGTCTGAATTACCGTACAAGCTGATTCCGTCGGGGTCGTTCAAACTGATTTTAAAGCCGAGGTTGTCTTTTTCGTTCGGGAATAAAGCCGGGCTGTAAATCAAATAAATAAAATAGTCTTTTCCTGCTTCAAGCCCTGTGCAAGTGTCGTCGCAGTCGTCTACGTCAAGCTCTATGTCGCTTTCTGTGTGGAACTGCAAAAGCCCCACGTTTTCAACGTAGAACGGCGGCAGGGTTGCGCCCGCTCTAATAAATACGCTGTTCTTGCTGTAAAGCTGGTTATTCTGTACCACAAAGTCGGTATCTTTGTTTCTGTTTGCCACTGGGAAAACCGACGGGTAAAGATAACGACGGTTAAGTATCAAGTTTTCGTTTGTGTTGATGATGATTGAATTATTGATACGCAGCCGTTTGTAAAAATAAAGGTCGCTGTTGCTTACAATCTCAACGCTGTTGCCAGCTGCAAGCGTAACGGTTTCGTAAGTGTTGGCGGCGGTCAAGTAGCGAACCTGTGCGCTGCCGCTTGAGAACCCCGTCTGCACTGTGATTTTACAGCCTGCAAAAGTTGCGCGGCCAAGTGTCAAAACAATTCCGCTGTTTGTCAAAACAAGCGTGCGGGTTGCTTCGATGTTTCCAGTGTCGCTCGTTTCGCTTACGAGTACGGGGCGCTGGAATGTAAACGGCAGCATAATATCTTTGCATACGTTTTCAGTGCTTACGCTTACGCCGTCGGCTTCCTTTGTGCCGAACTCGGGCGTAAAGTTTGTAAGCCCCGCAAGTCGCAATGCTGCCAGTGTTAAGTCTAATGTAGCCATAGTGTTTTACTCCTGTGTATTGTTATTTATATAGTCTTGTATAACTTCTGCGACTTTATCCTTGAACAGCTGCGTATCAAAAATATTGGTCTTGAAGTTCTGCAAGTCCTTAACCGTAAGAATGAAATAATCATTACTCTTTGAAAGGTTCGCCCACGGCACGCGGTTTGTTGTGTGCTCGTAGAACGTGTCTACCGCTTCGGCTTCTGTAATATCTACTAAAAGCTCGTCGAGCATAAAAGAATTGCGGCTGCTATTGAGCACAACCGACAAAGCCGCTGCTGCTGTTCCGTAGCGGGTAAACTCTGCGGCGCGGTCGTTCAGCGCCACCGTGATTTTGTTTGCGCTTGCAATAATTCCAATATGCAGCCAAGAATTAGGCGTAAACGATACGCCGATGTCGGAAAGTTCGCGCTGTTCGCTCTGTGTCTGTCCGTCATGCTGCAAATAGCTGTGTGCGGCAGCTGGTGAGTTGAACGGCAGCGTTTTTTCGTAAAGTCCAGCCGCTAACAGTGTGTAATATGTGGCCGCCGTAACTGTTGCCACGCTCCAAACCTCAACGCCTGCGGTAGTGGTTTTCACGTAATAAACATAGTTTGCGTTGAACTCTTTTACTGCGATAGATTCAAAAGGGCACTCGCCGTTTGCAGCTGCATTAAATGCTATTTCACTTTCGCTTGCCTTGTTAAAAAGCACGTCACGCAACGGCAAAAGGTTATAAAGTCGGCTTTGTGTGATTTCAGCGTTAAACGGTATTCCGCTTTTGTCGTCTGCGCCTTTTTCAAAATAGCACTCGCTCGCAGCAATAATCAGCTTGATTTTGTCGCCAGCGTTTCCGATGTCAAATATGGTCTGATTTTCTGCGTAGATGTATTGCAGCCAAAAGTCAACGGTGAACTTGTCACAAGAACCATAGGCGGCAGTAATGCCGTAGCGTCCATAAAGTGACTTGCCGAGCGTTGCATAAGGCGCAATCGCAAGAATAGCGGGCGTAAAGTCTATGTCGTCGCTTTCGTTGTCTTTTCCGACAAGGTTGTGGCCGCCGTCGATTTCTGCGTCCTCTACCGTTAAATCGTTTACGCCGTTTTGGTCGAAAATGTCAGTGTCAAAATGATACACTTTTGACGCGCTGCTCAAATAAGCGTTTCCGATGTCGTAGCCCTGCTTGCGTCGCTCGACCATGTCTTGATTTGTTATAAAAAGGGTATCGTCTGAAAATACCTGCTTTGTCATAACGCCGTTTACATTCGAGCTTGCAATAGTCTGCCATTCGCTGTTTACGGTTTCGCGGTGCTGGTAGTACGTACCGTTCGGGCTTATCTTCGTACGGTCAAGCGCGTTTTCGTTTTCCTGTATATAAAGGATTCCGTTAATACTTGACGCCTGCGCCGCAATCTCAAAGTTACCAGCCTTAAACTTTACGTGGTAATTCTGCGGCACTCCGTTAACGATGTTGTAAGGCTCTACCTCAAAGTATTCATCGTCACCGCCGACGCGCATTGCGCCCTCGTAGCGTGTGCTGCCGTCCTCAAGCGTAATAGTTGAAAGCGCCCAGCGGTTGTTCTCGGTTCCCTCAAAAACGCCGCCCGTAATATAGCCGAGGTTTTCTTGTATTGCTGAAAGCATACGCACGTAGATTTTGTCCGCTGTTACTGCGTCCTGCTTAATCTGCGCGTTTCCGATTGCGTTTTCTACAATGTCGCGTATGCTCGTAGCGTGTGCAACGGCGTTAATTTCTGTAGCTGGGCTTTCGCTTGCTTCGTTGTATGCCACAATACAAAAGCCGTAGGTTGTATCTTCGGGTATTGGGTCGGTCAAGTCCTGCCCCGCAAGTGGCAATGTCTGCGCGTAGCTACTGCCAGCAATTACAAAGCCGCTGCCGTCTTTGTAGTTCGCTTCGTTTTCGTATGGGTTCGCCCCTGTCGCTGGCTTAAAATATGCGCTGTCAGCTGGCGCGGTCAATCTCTTAATCTGTACGCGGTGCTGTATATTTCCGTAGCGTTCCAAGCCGTCCGAGCGTGTCGGCTGCTCAAAGTAAAGAGTAATAACGCGGTTACTTTCGCGCTTTGTGATAACTGGCGCTGAAAGCTGCCAAGTGCCATATAAAGCAGTAGAAACGGGGCGGGCTTCGCTTTCTACGCTTTCCTTGCCGTAGATGTTTACGGCGCGGGCGCTTACTGTCCATTGCTGCAAGTCCGTTTTTTCGGGGTAGCCGTCCACTTCACGGTCAAACGTATATGTCCCAGTGCGTCCGCTTACGCTTATAGTAGCCGTTGTGCCGTCTGCCTTTGTGATAGTGAATACAATAGCGCGTAAATCATTACGCAGGCCGTCTGTATTGTGTACGCAGCTCAAGTTTATGCCGTCGCGGAAAGCTGAACCTACAACCAAAGTCGGCGCGTCGGGTTTGCCTACTGGTATATTTCCGCTTTGCATATTGTCGATAACTTCGTCAAGCTCGCGTTTTGTCACGTAGTCCGCAGGAATAGGCGCGGGGGCGCTTGTCTGCTTCTGTGTGATGTTCGGCAGATAGTCGGGAATTGTGCCCGTGTCGTAGATAGCTTCGTTATAGTTTACAAGCTCCAAGTTAAAACCCTTGTCGCTTCGTCTGATCTGATTGATTAAATATTCTGTCGTTACCTTTGTAAACTCGCCGTCGTCGTCCAACTCACCAAAAGAGAAAATACAATTTATTTCGGGTTTAATACTTGCGCTTTGTGCTATGATTGTATCAACGTTCAGCGTGTCGGTTGTTCCCGTTCCGCTTACTTTGATTGCAAGCGGTGTTTCGCCAGCGTCGGCACCGTAGCAGTTAACAATAATTCCGTATTCCTTGCCGTCCTCAAAAGTTACCTGCCCGTCAATATAAATCTTGTCGATAATGCCGCCGCTATAGGCTATATCCTGCACTACGTAGCCCTTGCCAAGTCCTATTTTAAGGCTGTCGTCTTGAATAAGGATTTTTGAAAATGGCGTGTAGAAAATGCCCTCGTTTCCGACTTCAATAATTGTCGTTTTCGGGCGCAGCGCTTCTATAGCCATAAGGCGGCGGGCGTATTTTACAACGTGGCTGCGTGTTGTAACGCCCGTTATTGTCACGTCTTTAATTATGCTGTCGTCTGTAAGCGGTAGCGGTCTGCCGTCCACTTCGCGCATGACAAGATATGTAAGCTCTTGGAAAATGTCGTTATCGCTGGAATTATATTTAATTCTCAAGCCGTCGGTGCGTCGTCCAAAACTTTTTTTATTCTGAATACTAATAATATTCTGCGGGTTGTAAACTGCGAGCGCGTTTTCCTGCGGCTTATCAAGCGCAACCGCACGCCGTCCGTTAATGTCCCAGTAAATACACGCGCCTGTAGCTTCTGCGATGTATTGCAGGATTGTGTCTTTTTTGGTGTTCTGTGTTACTGCATAGTCGAACTTGTAGCCCTTGTCCTCGCAGTATTCGTACCACTCGCCAAAGCTCTCTAAGTCTATCTCACTGTCAAGGCGCTGGCTTGCTGGGTGTCTGTCGCTTGTTTCAATCTCAAGCGCCCATGCAGCAGGGTTTCGGGTCGCGGTTTTTGCAGTCGTCCAAGCTGCGCCGCTCCATGTACGCGCCACGCCGTTTGTGATGATGTTTATTTTTTTGAGTTTATCTTCGTTTACTTTTGTAGCTTTGAGTTTAAGCGCTAGAATAGTACAGAAAGCCCGCTCCCTGTCCTCAATGTTCTTGCAGCTTACAAGGCCAGCAGCTCCGCTGTCGTCCACGATTCCCGCAGGCTTGCTTGACTTATTCGGATCATAACAAACCGACTGATAGAAAAGCACGTAACAATCATTATGTATTTTTGTGTCATGCGCCGCGCCGTTGCTTCTTACGCGGATATAAATATTTTCTTGGCCGTTGTTCTTGAGTGTCGCATAGTCCGACAAGGTAAAAGCCTTGTGTGCCACAAAGCGCAGCTCTTTGTCTGAAACGTTGCGGGAAAATGTGTTTGTCATAGTCCCGTTATTGTTAAATGTAAAGTTCGTCCAAGTGCTGCCGCCGTCAAGTGAATACTGCGGCGTAATTGTAACGGTGTTGCTTACTTTGTCGTTATCGTCGTTATAAGCATAAAGGCCGTAAGGGAACGCTATTGCCACGTCAACGTCTTTCGCGTATTTGTTCAGCGTATATGTTAAATACTCTTTTGTTCCCTCGCTTACGAGCGTATCTTTTGGTATTTCGTCGTTACAAGCGTTTGAAACGGTCTTGTAGTTTAATTCTGTTAAGTCGCTTAATAGTGCGCCGTCCTGCGCAATCTCAAGCCGTCCGTCCTCGGCAAAAATAGAAGTGTCGAGCGTGTAGGCTCCCTCTTGCGGGGCGCTTGTAGAAAAGGTCTTAATTATTACGTCGTCAATGGCTACTTTTTTAATCAGCTGCTTATTGAAGCCGCACACAAACGCGGTGTAGGTGTATTCGTCCACGCCGTCAGTGCCGACGATTTTATAAAACGGGCTGCTTAATTTGTAAGGTGTAAAGAAGTTGTAACCGCACATGAACGGCAATAAATTGCCCTGCGCGTCTGTGTTGCTTGCGCCCCGTAAGAACGGGCGGTTATCCACTTCGGGTTTATTGGTGAGCTTCTTTACTTTTTCCAGTTCTTTTTCTGCTTTTTCGGCTGCCTGTTTTGCCTTATATGCAGCAATACCGCCGACAACGCCAGCGCCTACGGCCACAACCGCAACCACGACAAGAGTAACAACAAGCGCAGTAGTTCCGCTTGGTGTCAAACGGATCATAACTTTGTCGGTTTCCTGCAAAACATAATCGGGCTTTTCTATGCGTCCGTTTACTACGATGATTGCGTTTTCTAAATCTAACTCGGGAAAAGCTCGGGCGACTGTCTGCCCTGCCTTTACTTCAATCGGTGTTTGTCTGTTTGATAGTGTCTTGTATAGGGTCGCTTTCATTTATAACCTCGTAATAAGCAATAGGGCGCAACGCCGCAAGCGGTGAGATTTTCACGCCTTTGTCGATTGTGGCGTGTAGAACTATGCCGCGGTCTACGATGTAGCCCACGTGTACGTTGCCGTGATAGATTGAATATACGATAGCGCCCACTTTCGGGGCGGGGATTTCTCGCACATTCAAGCCCCCGCTTATATAGTCATTTACCCCGTCGGCGGGTAAGTCCACTATATCGCCGTACAAGTCCCGCAAGGGCGTTCCCGCTCTCTTGCAGCACTCCATAACCACGCCGTAGCAGTCAAAGCCGCTTTTGTCGCGTCCAAACTTCTTAAAAGGTATGTTCAAAAGGTCGTCATATTTCATTAGTTGCCGCCCCTGTTGTTGTCGCTGTTCAGCGTAAGCGCTGGAAAAGTCATTTCGCCGCGGTCGTCTTTATTCAGCTTTATTTCGAGCTTTTCGCCGCTCCAGCTTCCCTCGCCGTATTTGTGCATATACTGCCCGATTTCTTCGACTTCCTCGCCGTTGAATACGCCTATAACGTCCACGTGGAAATAGTAGTTATTTTCGAGCAGGTCTATAATTTCGTCGTGCTCTACAAGCTCTATGCTTAAATTGGTGTCGCCGTCGCGGTTCGGGCTGTATGTAAAATTGCTTGATAAATACTCTTGCCCGTTATAGATGTAGTCCTCATTGTCATTTATCAAGTAAATATGCGTTGTTTCTGTCGGATCGTATAAGTGCAAAAGAAACGGCAGATTATAGCCGCCGCCCTCTGCTAAAGCTCTTAAAATATTCATGTTTTACACTTCCTCAAGTTGCAGGTTTACTTCTTTGAAGCGCTGGCCTCTCCACCCCTCAATAGTGACAAGATACTGCTTTGTTCCGCTGCCCGTTATAATGTCCGTTAAGTAAATCGGAACGGTGCCGCTTTTGGCTGTGTTTTCGTACCAGTACAAAAGCCATTCAAACTCGGTTTTCCCGTCAACCTTTACGGTGCCTTTATCCTTGCAGCGCAGGTTCAAGGCGTGCGTTTTTTTCGGGCGCGAGTTTTTCAAATATTTGACTGTGCGCCCGCTCTTAAACTCCACTTTTTCGGTGTTGTCCTTGTAGCCGCCGTCCTGTCCGTAAAAGTTTGTATTAACGTATGTGCTCCAGTTCTGCGCCATGTGTTCCCCCTAGATTCCGTAATAGTCGCCGCCCATGCCGCTTTCGGCCTGCGTCAGTGATTTGTCATAACGGCCATTTTTCAAGCTGTCATTTACCCGCGCGTCAATCATTATTTCGATTTGATTACGTGTAATTTTTGGCTGGGCGGTTGCGATGTTTGCCGCGCTGTTGTTTATGACGATATTCGCGCCGCCCGCGCCGTTTGCTCCGCCGTTCATGGCTTCCCACAAGTTGCGCTGCTGTGCTGCGTTCGCTACCATTTCGCCAGTGCGTGCGTGTATATAGGTGTTGTCGCTTCCCATTGTCGCGCCGTTCATGCCGCCGATAAATCCACCGCCCGCAAAGTTCGGCGGGGTAGGTTTAGAAGCAATAATTGACGCAATCTGAACCGCACCCGCTGCTGCTACCAATGAACCCGTAATTAAGCCCGCAACACCGCCCTGCGCGATTGCTTGCGTTACGCCCTGCGCGATGTTCGCTGTAGCCTGCAAAATAGAAGCGCTCCACTGAACCATTTGTATTTTGTACTGTTCCTTTGCAGCTTTCTTTTGGCTCTCGGTTATCTTTTCTTCGTATTCTTCCTCGCTGATTTCGCCCTTTAAGTATTTTTCCTCAAGCGCTGCCTGTTCTGCCTTTGCGTTGTTCTTGGAAGTTTCAAGCATTAAGTTTGCAGCGTTGTTGATGATGTCTACCGTTTGGTTTGTGTAGCTTGATACTTGCGTCATAAGGTCGGCAATCTGCGCCGCCTTGCTCTGCTTGTATGCTTCGTCAAGCTCCTGCATTTTCTTGTATTTTTCTTCGTCGCTTAAAACTTCGCTGTCGTTAAGCGCCTGTTTCATGTCGAGCAATTCTTTTTGCTTGCTTGCGTGTTTGTCCCACCAGCTTTCTTCTTTTGCTGCGATTGCGTCCACTTTTTCGTTTATGAGCGCCTTTTCAGCTCCCGCAAGGCCGTTTACAAGCTCTTGTTTGCTTAACTGTTTTTCTTCGCCAGCTTGTGCGGCTGCTATTTCTGCTTCGCTTGTTTCCTGTATTTTCTTTTTCAGTTCTTCTAGCGCGTTGATTTGTTCCTGCATTTCCTGCGCTGGTGTCATTTCGCGCTTAATGCTGTTAATTGCGTTTGTGGCCGCCTGCGTCATTTGCATTGCGGCTGCGAGCTTTTCTTCGCTATCCCTTGCAGCGTCCAGCGCCTTTTTTGCTTCCTCAAGCTCTTTTCGGCGGCGTACTTCTATCGGGTAGCCCTCTTGTATTGTGCCGTTTGTCTTTGTGAGCAAGTCAACGTATGACTGCAAATAAGCGTTGTAAACGTCTTGAGCGTCTACCGATTCGCCCTTTGCCTTTGCTTCAACTTCAAGAAGTTTTAATTTTTCTTGCAGCGCCTTATTGCTTGCGGCTGCGTAGTCGTTTGCGGTCTTTTCGGCTTCTGCCTGTCGTTTGTTTTCTTCGTTTTTCTTGGCTTCGGCTTCTGCCTGTTCCTTTTTGTACTTCGCCAAACGTTCGCGCTGCTCTAATTCGAGGTTAATTCCAAAGAGTGCGGCTTGTTCCTCGTCTGTGAGCTTTTCGCGCCACTCTAATTCTTCTTTAAGCCATTTCAAATATTCCGTGGTTTGGAAGTCTGCGCCGCGTTTTTGTTCGCCTGTGCTGCTGTTTGTGTACGTTGTGTTTATAACGTCTACGCCCTCGTTTACGGCGCGGTGTATGCCGCCGATTCCCCATTTACGGCTTGCAGTTTCCAGCGCGTCGTTAAACTTGTTCATTTGTTCGGTCAAGGATTCCCAAAACGATTTTGCACGCTGGTTCAAGCCCTCAAACATAGGGTTTGCCATTTTGCCGACTGATTCCATGAAGTCGCCGAAAGCGTTTTTTGCCTGTGTTCCACTGTCTACCGCGTCAGCTGCAAAGCCCTTGTATTTCTTCGCTATAAGGTCGATAGCGTCGCCGTTCTTGAGCTGTTCGTCGGTAAGGTCTTTAATTTCGGCAATCTGTCGCCCCATAGTTCCAGCCATACCGCTGTATGTGCTGTTTAATGTTTCCGCTGCCGTTTTAAGGTCGATATGTTTTGCGGCTGCATAGTCCGCAGCTGCCGCCATAATTTTCATTATTTCGGCTTCGCTTCTGCCTGTGGCCGCAAGCTGCGCCATGATGTCGATTGTTGCTTCGTCGCCGTAGTTGCTTACTTTTTGGATCTCGCCCGCAAAGTCTTTAAGGCGCTCCACGCCCTCGCCGTTTATATACGGGTTGTTTTCCGCAGCCTTTGAAAGTGCCTTTTCTGCCTTTTCCTGTACCTTGTAGGCTTCGTTTGCTTCTTTGAGTGTTTCAATATATTTTTTTGCAGCCATTACCGCCGCAGTGATAGCCGCCGCAGCAACGCCACCGCTTGACGCTACGCCGCCCAGCTTGCTTGTAAAGCCCGCAGCAGCTCCGCCCGTTTCGTTAAACGCCGTTTTAAGCGCGTTCAAGCCCTTTGTGTCTTTGCCTAAATTGTCTACTTTGTCTTTGACGCTCTTTAAGCCTTTATCAAGGCCGCTTTCGTCAACTTTGGTATTAAATCTAATTTCGCCATCGTTTGCCATACCTATATAGTCATTTTCCCATAAAAAAAGCCCCGCAATCGTGCAGGGCGTGCTATTTATTCAAGCGTGCTTCAAACGCTGCCAGTGCTTCGTCGTTTTCGTCCGTTTCTATCTGTGGAAGTTCCCAAGCTCTGCGCAGTTTTTCCATTTGCCTTGTGTATGCGTCGCGCTTGCCGCTGGTGTTTTCCCACAATCTGTAGCCGATAATCTCGTTAAGTTTCGTACCGTGTAAGCCCTTAAAAAGCGCTAAAAACTTGTACCAGTGCATATCGCTTTCGATAAGGTCTATACCGTAAAGCTCCATAAACGCCGCGTAGATGTAGTCAGCGTCTACGATGTAGTCGGTCGCCTTTTCGCTGCTGCCGCTGCCGAACACTTCGGGGCGCGGTAGTAACTGCGGCGGGTTGCAGAATTGCACAAGCGCCATAATTCCGTTTAATCGACTTCGAGGGCGTGCCCCGTTATACATAAAGTCAAAATCAACAGGCGGCGCGTTTTTATCATCAAGTTTCTTTAAGAACTTGAGCCAAAACTTAAACGATGTTTTTACGTAAAATGTGCTGCCGTCCACCTTTACGGTTTCGGGCAGCTTTGCTTCTGATAAGTCCATTATGCAGCAGGGGTAAATGTTCCGTTAGAGAATGTACCCTCTGTGAATGACGGGCTACCGCTTACGATTTCAGCAGCACCGCGCTTGATGTTGTTGAAGCCAAGTTCAAAGTTAATCTGTTCGTTTGTGGTTTCGAGCTGGTTAATTTTTACCAAGCTGTCAATTTTCCAAGCCTTATAAACAGTTTCGCTTTCTGTTTTGCCCTCGGGTGTGTACTCTGCGGTTTCTTGATAGAAAACGATAAGCACGTCGCGGTGAGCGTTTTCGCCTGTAGGCAGTTCGTAAAGCATATCAAAAATATGCTGGTAGTCGGGTTCGCCTTTGAACATTGTCAAAGCCTGCGCAAGGTTCGGCTGGTAGCTGTCGATTTCTTCCTCGGGCTGTTCGCTTGAGATAAAATCAAAAGTCTTTACCTGCGGGTTTGTGTTCAAGTCGAACGATGTTGACTTTTTAATCTGTGTCCAAACGGGTGTTGAACTTGTGCCAGTATTCAAGAACGGTACAATTTTGGTCTTTTTAACTAAATCGCCCATAGTCTGTTACTCCTCTAAAAATGTGCATTTAACACTTTCGGCGTAGGTCGTAAAACCTTTTGCGTCGGTGTCGATATACTGCGGCAGTGTTACTGCTTCGCACTCTATCTTTATGTTTTCAGCGCTCAATACTGTTGCGCCGTCCAGTGTATCAACTATCTGTTTGCCGTATTCCCTCGCGTTCGCAGCATTTTTGCAGCGAGTGTAAAAAGTGAAGTTCCAAGCCACAAGGCGGGTGCCGTCGTTGTAGCGTTCTTCTGCTGCTGGGGTCGGGTCATGCCTAACACAAGCGCCGTCGGCTGCTTCGTCGGGGATAAGGTCGCAATAGATTGTAAAAGGCAGTTGCAGCGTTTTTTCAACGTATGCGCTGATCGCGCTAGCTATTTTTGACTGTATCATTTACAAGTTTCTCCCATTGCTTCACTTTCCGAGCTTTTGCAGCTTCAAACCATTTCGCGCAGGCGTTCGGGTTCGGGTCTTTGCTTCTGTCAAAGTTTACGCCGTAATACTGGGCGCGGGCGTATGGTGTTTTCCATACGACAAGGCCGCTGCCTAACACGGTGTTTATAATTCCCGACTTTTGCAATGTTCCCGTTTTGAGCGGGCAATAGTAGTTACTGTCCGTCAAAACCTGCGCGTCAAGTTTTATCTGCGCTTTATGAATAGCTCCGCTAAACTTTCGTTTTGCAGCTGCGCTGTTAAAGTTCGCGGTCGCCTTAAATGTAATTCCGCCGTTACTATTCAAGCGTTACCTCCCAGTGGTGCGGGGTGTCGCTCTGCGCAAAGCAAGGCGTAACGCTTCGCACAGTAAAGCTCTTGCCGTCCCATACAATAACGTCGTTTTCCGCTGGCAATACCTGCGCCGTAGGTTCGCCGCTTGTCGTTTCATACGCAGAATTAACCGCGTCAATTACAAGCGTCATTGTGTCGGCTTTGGTTTCGCCCACGTTTCCCCGTACAGTCTGAAAAGTCGCGCCGATTCTCACGCGCTTTAGCACTGTTTCCGAAAAAGTCGGGTTTCTGTCGCGGTCAAGTCCTGCGGGCTTTTTAAGCGTGCAGGTGTGCACCAGCAGCTTTTTTGCTATAGGTCGCGCCATTAGCAAACCCCCGCGTTATAGTCGTTATACAGTTTTATGATGTCGATTTTCTTAGCCGCCGCGCTCTTGGCGTTCAGCTTTACGGCTTCCTGCTGTGCGGTTTTGTCATAGCTGTACGAGTAGCCGTTAATGCTTTCGCTTGCTACGCTCCCGCCGTTTTCTGCCGCCGCTCCGCTTGCTTCCTGCGCTGTCAGATAATCAATTTCAATCATTCTGCATACGGCAATATCAAGCCCGTTTTCTTCCCGCTCCGTTACTATGCCGTCGTTTACAAGTTGTTTCACAAACATTTTGTTGTCGTCGGCGTAGTTGTTAAAATCCGCTTCGCTGGGAACGGCGGAACGCCCTAGAGTATCGCTATAATATGTGTAGTTTACATTCTCGAACATTCCGCCCGCTCCTTATTTTCCGCCGTCAGCTGTTGGCTTGTCCCCGCCTTTGTCGGGTGTGTTCTGCGGTTTGTTGCCGCCGTTCTTTCCGCCGTCAGCTGTTGGCTTGTTGTCCTTTGTAGCTTTAGGAATATATCCTACTGTTTTCATTCCGCGCCCCCTTATGCCTTGTGGTGCAGATAAATACCTGCTGTTTTGTTTTCGTATGCGTCAGCCAAGCCATATTCACGGAAGTTGAAAATCCATGCGTCAGCGTCGGGATTGTCCTCGGGCGGGATAGCCTTGTCAACGCGGTGCTTTGTGAACTGCAATACGGCTGATTTCTCAGCAATGAGGAAGTTAATGTCTTTTCCTGCTGGGTCTGATTCGCCAGTAGAAACGTGCTTAACATAACCGCCCGCAGTTTCGCCCGATGTTTTGCCGTCGTAAAGGTCGATAGCGGTATAGAAACGCGCCTGTGGTACTTTTGTAATACTTGCAAAAGCTCCCAAGATTTCGCGGCTCTTTGTAGTATCTACGTTCTGCGCAGCAATCAAAAGCGCAGGGGTAATAAACAAGTGACGGTTTTCTGCGGGTACTTCTGCGTCGTCCATTGCTGCAATGGCTGTCTGCAAAGCTGCAAGAACGTCTGTACCGCTCGAAAGTGTACCTGTAACTTTTGTTCCCGCAAGCTTTGCATAAATTGCAAAGCGGAAAGCGTCCTGTTCCGGCACTACCTTAGTTCTGATAAACTCGGCGGCAAGTTTACCAAAGGCAAGCCCTGCGGTTTCTTCGTTGTCCATAGCGTCAACGCTGAACTTGCGGCCGCGGTCGTAGTTAAACTGTACGGTCTCATTAGTCATCGTGACATCGCCGTTTACATATCCGCTGTTGCGGTCGTAATCTCCCAAGCCGTCCATGCTAAGCTTTGGGATAATAATTTCGTTTGCGTTTGCTCCCTGCTGTGCGAGGGTAGCGTCGCTTTCAAGAACGGCTGTTTTGCTTACGCTCTGGTAGACTTCGTCAAGCAAGTCTACATACTTCTTAAACTTTGCAATCTGATTAGCCATAGTTTAAAATCTCCTGTTTAATCTTTTTTAGGCGGCAATCCCATAACGGCGCGCGCCTGTGCGTCATCGTCTGACTTTCCGCTTTTCCCGCCCATTGCCGGAACTTTCGGCGGGGTTGGCTTTGTATCGTCTTTCAAGATGTCCGACTGGTCTTTTGTGATTTCGGCGAAAATATCATCAAGATTCTTTCCCTTGCTTTCGTCTGCTCCCAATGCTTCGCACATTTTCGCGGTGATTGCGTCCTGTGTGATTTTGTTTACAAACTTTTTGCCCGAAAGGTAATCTTTTACTTTTCCCGAACGCTCCATAGCGGCGATTTTTGCCGCGCTTTCTT
>Ga0326514_10000232_pt1 | contig 36560 bp, 68 predicted proteins | sample 3_2548_0518_D_FD_203653 | JGI IMG/M metagenome (GOLD analysis project Ga0326514, IMG submission 203653) | Bovine rumen microbial communities from UC Davis, California, United States - 3_2548_0518 | ecosystem: Host-associated > Mammals > Digestive system > Stomach > Rumen | place: USA... | reverse complement strand
ATAATAGTGTAAACGATTATATGTATGTTCGTTTAAGGCATAATGTATCAAATGATTATCAGGCTGAAATGATAGCACAAAGTAATCAAGCTAAAGTAAAAGTCACTAAAAATGATTATGGTTATGGTTTAGATGCAGTAGATGGGGTTATATCAATAAGTGATAGAAAAGCAAAGGATAATATTAAAGATATAGATGAAAAGAAATCAATGAATATAATAACAAAATTAAATCCTGTTGAGTTTAATTATAAAAAAGATGAAAAAACACATAGAGGTTTAATAGCACAGGATGTTGTAGAAGTTTTAAAAGATAATGATATAGAAAAACAAGTATATGCATATGATGAAGAAAAAGACTTATATTCATTGAATTATATTGAATTAATCCCTGATTTAATAAATTGTATTAAATACCAACAAAAAGAAATAGAAGAACTTAAAGAGCAAATTGAAAAATTAAGTAAAAAATGATAAGATAAAAGAAGAGGGGATATGATAAAATGGATATTTTAAAAAGCATATCAGTAGAGCAATTTATAAGTGCAATTATTCTACTAGCTTCTTTTATTGGTGCTATTGAAGTTATTTTACATAGAGAAAAGAAGTTTATAAAAGATACTATGAAAGATGAAATAGACCCTATTAAAATGGAATTAAAAAAGAACTCTTTAAATACTATGAAGAATACAATATGCAATGATAATATACCATTAAGTGAAAGATTATCAGTAGGTAAAGAATACATTGAACTTGGTGGTAATGGTGCAGTTAAAATATATATACATAAATTAGAAGAAGAGTTTGAAAGAAAACTACAAAAAGAGGAGAAATTATGAATAATCCAAAAGTAGAACAAACATTAATGTTAAAAATCTTACACGAAGAAAAAAGAGATAAAATATTATTTTTTGTAATGTGGGTAATAACATTTTTGTGTTTAATAGGTGCAGTAATATATATAGTTTATTTACATAAAGATATAGAAACTATAACTGAAAAAATAGATATACAAGATGTAGAAAGTATTGATAATTCACATATCAAGATAGGTGATGATATATGGGAAAAATCACAATAAGAAGAATAAGAAAATATAGAAAGTCTAAAACAACAAGTTCTAATGGTAAACGAAGATGCAAAACTTGTGGAAGATTTATGTAAGTATGAAAGAATATCTTTTATAGAGTTTGGTGAGCCTGAATATAATTACTTTGTTGTAAAATGTATGCTTAATGAAGAAATGAGCAAAATACTTCAAATGCTTATACAAGGTGAAGATGAAACTAAAATATGTGATGAATTAAGTATTAGTCAATCAACACTAACTAGAAGAATAAGAGTATTAAAAAGAAAAATAAAGAGGGTATTGTAAACCCTCTTTTTATTTGATATAATCTTTTTAGGTGCTTACTACGATAGTGGTGTATAGGACAAGTCCTGTACATCCCAAGAAGCACCAATATAGTGTGTGTTAAAAGCATACTATGATATATTTGTGTTTTTCTATGTTTTTCAATTACACAAATAAAGGTTATCTTAATTGGTAGCCTAGAGTAGATATATAAAATAGTTGTGGTAAAGAGTAAAAATTGTGGTCTTATACATTTCGAAATATAAAGGGTACAAGTAATTCCTCAAAGGTAGTAGTTAATATTAGTTGCAAATGATATTAGCATTAAAACTCTTATATCTATTCTCGAGTGCTAATTAAGACATAATTGGTACACCCCTGAATATGAGTAGGTTTATAACCTACTCTTTTTATGGTATAATATAGTCAGGAGATGATAATTGTGAAAAAAGGATTTTGGAAAGCATCTTTGATAAGAGCAATTAGGACAATATGTCAAACTGCATTAGCAGGAATAGGTACTGCATATGTATTACAAGATGTAAATTGGTTAAATGTTATATCAGCAAGTTTATTGGCAGGTTTATTATCTATGCTTACATCAGTAATAACAGGATTACCTGAAGTAGAGGAATAATTATGGCAAAGAAAAAGAAATATATGCCTGAAGTGGTAAATAAAGTAATAGAAAGTGGAAATCATTGGGAGAGTTGTGCATTTGATTTAGATGCCGAGCCACCACATAAAGGTGAAGATATACTTAATAGAACACCTGAAACAAAGAATAAAGCTGATTGGATTGTAGCAATAGAACAAGGAAAAGTATATAAAACAGGTTATGGAATAAAAGCAGGGTATTATGTATATATAAAACATAAAAATGGTTATTATTCATTCTATTGCCATTTAGAAAAAGGCACAATATTAGTTAAGAAAAATGAAATGGTTAGAAAAGGTCAAAGAATAGGATTTATGGGGCAAAGTGGAGGTGCAACAGGATTGCATTTACATCTAGCAGTAATGCCTAATTTAAAGTCTTATGTTGACCCTTACCCATATTTAACAGGTGAATTGAACTTTGATACTGAATGGACTGCAGGAACTTATAGATTATTAAAAGAAAAATATATAAGAGAAACACCAAAAGTAGCAAGTAATAATTATGTATTAGTAAAAGAATGTAGAACTGATGTTAAGCCTAAATTAACATCTAATAAACCAAATGATAAAGCCAAGTTTAAAATAGGTGTTGAAGTAAATATCACAGGATTTGCAACTGATAAAAAAGGTAATTTATGGGGTAAAATGACTAATACATATATATGTGTAAAAGATAGCACAGGAAATCAAGTAATTAAAATATAAAAAGGAGTGGTTGATATGAGATTTATAGTAAATCCACATAGAATAGAAAAAGATTTAACTGATATAGTTAATGAGAAAGAATTAAATATAACTGAATGTGAGTTTGTATTCAGTGAAGAAATCCCATCTAATTATGTAAAAGAAGCATATTTTACATTAAATGGGAATAGTTATAAAGTAATTTTAGTAGACAATAAATGTGCTATACCTAGTGAAGTATTAAGTGAAAAAGGTATGGTTGAAATAGGTGTAATAGCTTATGAAGTAATAGGAACTGAACATATCAAAAGATATAATCCAAGTCCTGTATATATAACTACAATGATTGGTAGTATGAAAGATGCACAAAATAGTGAAGAAATAACACCAACTGATAAAGAACAAATTACACAAATGCTAGAAAATATCAATTTAAGTGTATCTAAAGATGGTAAAATAACAACAATATCATTTACAAATACTGATGGAACAACACAAACTGAAACATTAGAAGATGGAATGGGATTAGAGTTTGATTGGGATGGAACATCATTAGGTGTTAAAAGAGAAGATGAAACATCTTATGAATATGTAGATTTAAAAGGTGAAAAAGGTGATGCAGGTGCTATTAAGTTTACAATAGTACAAGAATTACCACAAACAGGTGCTGATGATACTATTTATTTAGTACCATTAGAAGAACCTGATGTACAACAAAATAATTATGCTGAATATATTTATGTTAATGGTCAATGGGAATTGTTAGGTAAAATAGGTGTACAAGTAGATTTAAGTAATTATTATACTAAACCTGAAACTGATACATTATTAAGTGGTAAACAACCAACAATAGATAGTACACATAAATTAAGTAGTGATTTAGTAGATGATACTAATAAAACAAATCTATTTACAAATACAAGTGAAAAAACAACTTGGAATAATAAATACGATAAACCAATAGCAGGAATACCAAAAACTGATTTAGATAGTTCAGTACAAACAAGTTTAGGTAAAGCTGATACATCAATACAAACTGAAACTGACCCAATATTTAGTGCAAGTGCAAGTGCAAATATTACTGCAAGTGATATAACTAATTGGAATAATAAAAGTGAGTTTAGTGGTTCATATACCGATTTAACAAATAAACCTGATTTAAGTGTATATGAGTTATTATCAAATAAAGTCATATCTATTAGTTCATCATCAACTGATGACCAATATCCTAGTGCTAAATGTGTATATGATATTGTAGGTGATATAGCAAATACTATTGATTTAATAAATGGTGAAAATGTCTAGGGAGGTTAAAATATGAGTGATATAGCAACAAAATTAACTTACTTAAATACTACAAAACAAAAAATAAAAGATGCCATAAATAATATAGGTGGAAATATAACAAGTGAAACTACATTCAGACAATATGTAGCTGCATTAGAAAGTATATATCAAAGTATGCCAAAGGTAAGTGGAACAGGTACAAGTTTATCATTAACACCCACACTTAAAGGTTTAATGCAAAGTACATTAAAAGGAAATACAAGCCAAGTACAATTAAGTGGAAAAAACTTATTTAATGATTATAACACAACTTCTTCAACTATTTGTGGTATTGCATATTCGTTTACTAATAACGAAATATTAATAAATGGAACATACGATAAAACAGGAAATTGGAATTGTTGGTTGACTGCAAGTAATAATGGTAATGCTTCAAACAATATGGCATTATTAAAAGCAAATACTACTTATACTATATCTATTTATGTAATTAGTGGAACAACAACTAATTCAAATAATCAATTATATATTTCTTCAAGAGATAGTAATAAAACAAACTTTGCTTGGAATTATAAACTTGCAACTTTCGATAGTAGCACACAAAGATATAAAGTCAGTTTTACAACAACTGATAGTGTATATATATCAGGAATAAGATATTCAATTGCTCCAAATAATACAGCAGTATTTAATAATTTAAAATTAAAAATACAAATAGAGCAAAATAATACTTCTACTGATTACGAACAATATTGTGGTGGTGTACCTAGTCCAAATCCATCTTATCCACAAGACATACATAATGTAAGTGGAAATAATAATGTAAATGTATTAGGTAAAAACTCGTTTAATATACAAACATTAGTGAAAGGTAGATTAGACAATGGTGTTATAGGTTATGTAAGTAATACTACTGATTTAACATTAAATGAAAATAGTTTTAGTTTTACTACTAATGCTAATTATCGTGGTGTTTCAACTGATTTTATAAAAGTAGAAGGAACTGAATATATAGTACATTGTACTCAACCATCTACATTATTAATTACTACTGCTTGTTATGATAGAAATAAAACATATTTAAGAGATGCAGGTATTAGTTATATACCACAACACAATAATCAAGCAAAAATATCAATTCAAAGTGATGTTGCATTTATAAGAATAAACATTTATTTATCACAAGCAGGTACAATAACTATTGAAAACCCACAATTAGAGAAAAGTTTTATACCAACAACCTATGAAGCATATAATGGTACTACATATCCTATAAATCTACCAGTAGAAAACTTATTTGATAAAGATAATGCAAATATAACTAATTTTTATTCAACTGCAACTGCTTTCAATCAAAATAATAGTGCTGTAACGATTATAATTCCAATTCAAGAAAATAATAATTATACAATATCATCTACAAATAGAAGTTTAATAGATACAAGTGCAAATGTTACTTATACAAGTGAAATAATAGATAGTACAAGTGATACATATTTACAAAGAACAATGTGGGTTTCAACTGATAATTCATTGACAACTACTGCCCCAATTGGAGCAAAATATATGTATTGTTATGTTAAATGGACAACTAATCAAACTGATATAGATAATTGTTTAGCAACTATTCAACTTGAAAAAGGTAGTAAACCAAACACATACACACCTTATGGAACAACACCAATAGAACTAAATAAAATAGGAACATATCAAGATTATTTCTATAAAGAAAATGATAAATGGTACTTACATAAAGAAATAGGGAAAGTTGTGTTTAATGGAACTGAAGCAGGTTGGAATAGATATTATAATTCAACTAGAGCAGGAGGATTTTATATAACTATACCAAATGCTTTTGATAATAGTAATGGATTATGTGATGAGTTTATTGTAGATACTTCAAATACTCCTTGGGACGGTGCAATTAATACTTTAAGAATAAGTAATTCATTAAATGCTTGTTTTAAAACAAGTAATGCAGGTACTGAACCTATAACACTTGACCAATGGAAAAGCAATTTATCAAGCAATAATTTAATATTATATTATCAACTAGCAACACCAACAAATACTGAAATAACTGATACTACTTTAATAGAACAATTAGAAGCAATATATAATGCAAAGAGTAAAAATGGAACAACAAATATAAATCAAGAAAACAATGATTTACCATTTATTATTACTGCTAGTGCTTTAGAAAAGGAATAAAGTGTGTATAAGGAAAGGTAGGTTTTCCTCTATAATACAAACACACTTTATATATGACTAGGAATAATCCTAGTCTTTTTTTGTGTAAAGTTTTAAAAATATTAAAAAACATATTGATTTTAAAAAATATATGTTATACACTATAAGTACATTAGGAAGGAGTGAATGATATGAAGCTAAAGAAATGGGTGCAAGTATTATTACTAATAATCACAATTGCATCAATGGTATATGGTTTATATGCATTTGCTAGAATTGAGAATAGTATAGAGATTGATATATTCCATTCAATAGCATTTATTTTAGATATACCATTTGTATTTTTATTAACATTAGTGCTTGAAAGTGATTATTGCACTATATTTAATGAATTAGAGTGTAAATTAGCCAAGTTATTTGGTGAATAGTACAAATATAAGGTAAACATATAAAAATGTCTAAAAAGGCATTAAAAACAATTTTTAGAAAGAAGGATAAAATATGAAAAGAAATCAAATAGTAGATGGAGTAATAACAATTAAAATTAGTTTTAAGGATACATTCCCTGAAGATTGGGATGAAGAACAAATAGAAGAGTTTATAGAAAAGAACTATAAGCAATACATAGACAATGATGACAATATGAAATATGATTATACAACAATTGTAAATAGTGAAATAGATTATTATGGAGGAGATGATGTATATGGTATCTAGAAGTAAATATTTAAAAATTAAAAGAGCATTAAGAACAACAAGATATATAACATTAAGTTTATTATTAGTAGAATTAATTATATTAGCAGGAACAATTATAGCAAGTGCTATGATATAGGAGGAAATATGGAATTATTAGAAGAAATTAAACAAGATATTAAAGATATAGAAGAAGCACAAGATGATGTTGAAATGTGCAAAAAATGGAAAAATTATGAAGATATGGGTTTTAGTCAAAATCAATTAATATTGGCTAGAGAAAAACTTATTAGAGATGTTAAAAAATATATAGAAGAAATGGAAGGTAAATAATGAATAGAGAAGAAGCAATATATTTTGCAGGGTTAATGGAAAGTTATTTAAATATACCTAGTTTTATATGTGAAATAATAGAATATAAATTAATAGAAGGAAAATATCAAGAAGTAATAGAATATATAATTCAAAGAAAAAGAGAATTAGATAAAGGTGAAGATAATGAATAAGGAATTAGAATTAATTGATAAAGTACAAGAAATAAACAAATTATTATATGAAATAGCAGTAATAATTGGTAATCGTGAATATGAGGTAGAACTAAATGGATATGGTTGGGGAGAAACACCTGATGGAAAACCTTTAGAAAAAATACCATCAATAGAAATAAAAATAATAGATAGATATTAAGAGGTGAAGATAATGAAAATTAATTATGTACTATTATATGGAACACCATATTTGAAATATAAATTATTTGATACATTTGAAAAAATGAGTGATTTTATAGTAAAAAGAAGTATAGTAAATTACACTATATTTGAAAAAATGGAAGATAAAAAAGAAGTAGAAATGATATATCGTGATAATGATATACGAGTATTAGAAAAACGAATAAATAAGGCACTAGAATTATTAGATAGTTATAAATTAGGCAAATATGATTATGCTTTAACACCTGCTGGATTATTAGAATTAGAAGATATATTAAGAGGTGAAAATAATGACAGCAAAAGAAATGTTTGAAAAGTTAGGTTATAAACAAACAATAAATAAAACGTATACTTTGGAATATAGATATTTTACTTATACAAAATCTTTTAGTGTTAAATTTAGAAAAGATAAAAAGAGAGTATATGAAAATGGTCGATTAATAGACGACTATAAAAATTATTTGGGTGAACTTGGAGAAGCAATAAATAAACAAGTAGAAGAACTTGGTTGGTAAGAGGTAAAGATAATGAAGATAGGTGATTATGTAAAAACTAAAGATGGATTAATACATAAAATAACTGATATTTTTAATACAACAAAACAAGTTGCTACTGATAAAGGCAAATATGTATATGAATATAATGAAATAGTTAAATCATCACCTAATATAATAGATTTAATAGAAGTTGGAGATTATGTTAATGGCAATTTAGTGTCATATGTAGGTAGTGATTGCATAGAAGTTTATTGGTATAAAGATGAAATGCAATGGTTGGAACTAGAAGATATTGAAACAATATTAACAAAAGAACAATTTGAAAGGTGTGAATATAAGATATGAAAACAATTCGTGTAATTGACTTACTTAATATGATTAGTAAAGATGAAGATGTACCTAAAAGAATTAAGTATTGTGGTGTATATTATAAATATGATTTGTATGATTATTTTAACGAAGATGAAGATGATGGTGATGATGAGCCATTAAGTTCTTGGATTGATTTTAGCAAAAAAGACTTAAATGATGAAATAGAAATAATAGAAGATAATGGAATAAAAAAGTTAAATGAACACATATTTGTAGATGACCATTCATTAGTATTAAAAATAAATGAAATAATAGATAAGATAGGAAAATAGTATGACTGAAGAATTAATTAAATATATAGCAAATGCAAGTAATAATTTAGAAGAATTAAATGAAAAATTACAGGATATAGAAAATGAAAGTCCTGAATTAAATATAGCAATACAAAAATTAAGTGAAGCAGTATTTTGGTTAAGTTGTATGCAAACTAGATTGGAGAGAGAAAATGAATAAACCAAAGTTCAAAAAGAAACAAATAATAACATTAGCATTAGAAAAAGAACTAAAGGATAAATTAGATAAAGAAGCTGATAAGTTAGGAATAACTACAAGTGCTTATATTAGAATGATTATAATGAAAAATAGTTGATTATATCAACTAATAGATTTATAATTTAAGTACATAAAAAAATACACAAGAGTTGAGGTCTTATGTATTAGTATGAAGTAAACCACACTTACTTCGTGAGATAATTATACCACGATTTAATAGGATTTATCAATACTAAACATATAGACTACTCTTAAGAGTAGTTTTTTATTTTAGAAAGAGAGAGATTATGGAAAACAAAAAATATTATTGGATTAAATTAAGAAAGGATTTTTTTGAAAGAGATGATATAGATTTTATATTATCACAAGAGAAAGGATGTGAATATATAGTATTGTATCAAATGTTATGTATGAAAGCATCTAATAATGATGGATTTTTAGGAACAAAAATAAATGAAATGATTGTTCCATATGATGTAAAAAAGATAACTAGAGATTGTAAATATTTTGATTATGATACTATTATAGTAGCATTAGAATTATATAAAAAATTAGGATTAGTTTATGAAGAAAATAATAATGTATTAAAGATTACTGACTATGATAATTTAGTAGGTAGTGAAACTGCTTGGGCTGAAAAGAAAAGAATATATAGAGAGAAACAAAAACTACTAGGACAAAAAAAGGACAATGTCCTAGAAGAGATAGAGATAGATAAAGATATAGAGATAGATAAAGATATAGATATAAATAATAAAGAAAATAATATAAAAGAAAAAAAACATAAATATGGTGAATATCAAAATGTTCTATTAACTGATAAAGAATTACAATCACTTAAAAGTGATTATGATAATGTTGATGACTTAATCAAATATTTAGATGAATATATTGAAATGAAAGGATATAAAGCTAAATCACATTATTTATGTATAAAAAAATGGGTAATTAATGCAGTTAAAGAATTAAATATAAAAAGAAACACAAATAAAGAAGATTTTAATATAGAAGAATGGATGAGTGAAGATGAATAAGAAACTATATAAATTATTATGTGATAATTACAATAAAGAAATAAATGTAGAATTATATGATATATGGAAAAATGAATTAATAGATTATGATGAAATATTAGTAGAACAAGCAATTAAGCAAATAATATCAACTGATAGATATATGCCAAATCTTGCAAGAATAATCGAAGTTATTAAAGAACAACCCGAATTAGATATAACTGAAGAAGATAAATTAAAAAGATGGGATAAAAAAAATATTCATCCTGAATGGCTAGATAAAGTATATAATGAAGAATATTTATCAAAAGGCGAACTTGAAGAACTTGAAAAAGAGATGAGTATATTTGAAAACTAAAAGAAGTAAAGCTACTGATATACCAATGAGTGTTAAACAAAAGGTATGGGAAAGAGATAAAGGAAGATGTGTGGTGTGTGGTAATAATTATAATGTGATGCCAAATGCACACTACATATCAAGAGCAAAAGGTGGATTAGGAATAGAAGAAAATATTGTGACATTATGTACTAACTTTACTATAAACAAATGCCATTATAAATATGACAATGGAACTGAAGAAGAACACGAAAGAATTGGTAATAAAATAGAACAATATTTAAAATCAAAATATCCTGATTGGAATAAAGATGACTTATTTTACAAAAAGTAATAAAAAAACTATTGAAATATAACTTTATATTTGGTATTATTAAGACAATAGAAAGAAGGTAAATATATGGAATTAACACAACACGATACAATATTATATGTATTATTGAATAATCCTGATAGAGTATTTGATGCTAGGGATTTTCAAAAAGGGCAATATTTTATTGGATATGAAGCAAGTGCAAGAATTAGTGAATTAATTAAATTGTATCCAACATTATTTATTGTAGGTAGAGATGGTAGATTTAGAACTATCCAAGTTGATAAGACACAAACAAAACTTATCAATGAACAATTAGAACGAATTAGAACATTAATTAATTAGAAAGAAGGTAATATTATGGAAGATAAAGTAAAAGAAAATAACTTAAGAATATATAACTTAATTAAAGAAGTACCTGATGAAGCACAAAAGAAGATTACAGGTGGTAGGTTAAATGGAATGACTGATATTAAACCTATGTGGAGAATAGAAAAATTAACTGAAATATTTGGTATGTGTGGATTTGGTTGGAAAACAACTATAAAGAATAAAGAAATCATTGAAGGTGCTAATGGAGAAAAAATAGCAATAGTAGATATTGATTTATTTGTTAAAGATGAAAATGGAAATTGGAGTGAGGCAATAGAGGGAACAGGTGGAAGTTCATTTATTGCTAATGAAAGTAAAGGTTTATATACAAGTGATGAATGTTTTAAAATGGCATATACTGATGCATTAAGTGTGGCTTGTAAGAGTTTAGGAATGGGTGCTAATGTATATTGGGGTGATAGTAAATATAACACAACTAAAATAACAACTAGAGAAGAAGCTGAAAACTTTAAACTATTATTTGGAAAACATAAAGATAAAACATTAATAGAAATTAATAAAGAAGCACCTGATTATATAGAATGGTTAGTTAAAAATAGTAATGATGATGCAGTATTAACTTGTATAGAATTATTATTTGGTATGAAGAAAAGTGATTATGAAGTAGATGAAGAAACATTATTATTAACATCACAAATAACACAATTAACAAGTGAAACAAATGTTGACCTTGAAACAATTAAAGAAAAATATGGATTGAAAGATTTAAGAGATGCAACAAAAGACCAATTAAAAGAAATTAAAGAATTATTAATTAAACAAAAGACAATATTAAAGAAAATAAGTGAAAAGGAAGGTAAATAATGAATAGAATATGCTTATTAGGAAGAATAGCAAATGATTTAGAATTAAGATGTACAGGTCAAGGGAAAGACATTGTGTCTTATTCCCTTGCAGTTAGAAGGGATAAAGATAATACTGATTTTATACCTTGTTCAACATTTGGTGAATATGCTAAAGTGTTATGCCAATATGCTAAAAAAGGTGATATGATTGGTGTAGAAGGAAGATTACAAGTAAGCCAATATGAAAAAGAAGGCAAAAAGTACAATTCTTATAGTGTAATAACTGATAAGATAGATTTTACTGCAAGTAAGACTAAAGAAGAAAAACAAGAAAGTAAGACATCATTAAAACAAGATGAAATAATATTAGAGGATAGTGAACTTCCCTTTTAAAATGGGTTGTATGGTGTCAGTTAAAGTGGTATAATTAAATTAGGTGATTAAAATGGAAATATGGAAAGATATACCTAATTACAAAGGGTATCAGGTTAGTAATTTAGGTAGAGTAAGAACATATAATAAAACTACTTATACAAAAAAACACGGAATAAGAAAATGGAAAAATAGAATATTAAAATATAAAGGAGAAACTTATAAAACAGGATATAGAGTTGATTTGTGGAAAAATGGTAAACCACATACAATGTTGGTAGCAAGATTAGTAGGTTTTACATTTAATAACGAAGATATAAATAATCACGAATTAACGATTGACCATTTAGATGGAAATAGATTAAACAATAAACTAGAAAACTTGGAATTAGTAAGTTTAAGTGAAAATATAAGAAGAGCATTTAAAAATGGATTATTACCATATAAAAAAGTGAGATTAACAAATAAAGAAACAGGTGAAGAGATAATTTTAGATAATATGACTAAAGCATCAACCTACATAAATAAAAATCACGGATATATAAGTGGGAAAATTAAAAAAAATATTTATGAAGATAATAAATACAAGTGGGGATTGGTTTAGAAAGGATAATATATGGATTTAGTATTAGAACTACAAACATTAATAGACAATCTTAATATAAGTATTAAAGAATTAAGAGTTAGTGGTAATGCTTTAGCTGAAGCTGAAAGAGATTATAAAGTTCTATTAAGACAAGAATGCTTAAAATTAAGAGATGAAGGTATGGCAGTCACAATTATTGATAGAATATGTTATGGAATACCTAGTGTTGCTGAAGCAAGATTTAAAAGAGATGTAGCTGAAGTTAAATATAAAGCCAATATGGAAGCAATAAATACTTATAAACTTATGATAAGAATAATACAAAATCAAATAGATAAGGAATATGGAAAAGAAGAATTGGTATGATACAAAACAAATAATAGATGAAAAAGCACTTACTGAATTAAGTAATTTATTAGTAAAGTGTGATTGTGGGCATACAATGATAATGCCTGTATATCAGGATAAAACAATATGTAAGCATTGTGGTAAGAAAGTTCTTAACAATACAAAATTATACTTTATGCATAAAATGAGAAAGGAAATAAATAAAAATGAAAAAAGTAATAATTGCTAGTTTAGTGGGGTTAAGTGGTTGTGTATTATTAATAAGTGGTTATATCAATGAAACAGGTAAGCAAGATGTGGTTGTAATTGATAAACTATCTACAAATCAAATAGAAGGTCAAAATAGCAACAATACAACTACTACTAGTACAATTGCTACTACAAAGAAGAAAGCACCTAAAAAGGTGGTTAAAACCACAAAGAAAACTACAACGAAGAAAGTTAGTGGTTTTAATGTAAAAGCAAGTAAAAATGAAATGCAACAATATGCAAGAAGTATATTAAGTAAAGAAGATTATGAAGCATTAGATTTTATAATCACACACGAAAGTGGTTGGAATGCTAACAATGTAAATAAAAAAAGTGGTGCATCAGGATTGTGTCAAAGTCTACCTGCAAGTAAAATGGCAATATCAGGAAAAGACTACAAAACAAATTATAAAACACAAATTAATTGGTGCATTCTATATTGTAATACAAGATATGGTAGCATTCAAAAAGCAAAACAATTTTGGTTAAAACATCATTGGTTTTAGAGAAGATGAAGAAAAAAGGAAGGTAATTAAATGAATGAAATACCTAAAGAAATGAAATATTGTATTAAGATATGTACTAATAATCAAGTAATAATGTGGGTTAAGGATTTAAAAGATATACCAAAAACATTGGAATTAGCAATCAAAGAATACAACATAGATGGTTATGAGTTTATTAAAGAAATAAAAATAATAAATATTGAGTGGAGAAATAGTCTATGAAAGAAATATTAAAAGGTCAAATATATGAAGCTAAATATGATGAATGCCTTGAAAAGCTAATCAAAACAAAGATATATCATATAATGTATGATAAAGAAACTAAAACAATATATATAGATGCACCTTTTCCTGTTAGACAATTAAGAAAAGTAAGAAAATATTTGGATTATAAATTAATATATTATAAAAATATAATAATAGGTAGACCTTACATTTAGTAGTATTAAAAAACAATTAGTTTTTCATAAACAAGACCTTCTTTAATGTTCTAGTATAGTACGAGTTTGGTGATTGTTGAGTTTGGTACTAATTTTTTAGAAAGGAATATTATGAGTGATATAAAATTAATAAATGGTGATTGCATTGAAGAAATGAAAAAAATACCAAATGAAAGTATTGATTGCATAATAACTTCACCACCATATTGGAAGGGTTTTGAATATGAAGCATATTTTAATTCATATAAACAATATTTGGATTGGTGTGAAATATGGTTAAAAGAATGTAAGAGAATATTAAAGCCTAATGGAACATTTTATTTGAATGTTATTAATGATAGTGAAATAACAATAAGAGCATTTGAATTAATGGAGATAGCAACAAGAAAGATAATGTTTAAATTACACGATACAATAATATGGTATAGATACAATCAACAACCTGCTAATACACCAAGACAATTAACAAATCAATGTGAATATATATTTATGTTAAGACATACGAGTGCCAATATTGATTTACACAAAGATGATGCATATAATAAAAATCCTAATATATTTAAGACAAAGAATGTTGGTAATGTATGGGAACTACCATTCAATAGTGGGAAAAAAGATATTAAAGGATTTGGAAGAAAAGAAACAAAATCTAAATGGGGACATAGTGGATTTCCAATTGAATTACCTGAAACTTGTATACTATTAAGCACAAATAAAAATGATGTGGTATTAGATATGTTTATGGGGTCAGGTACAACAGGAATTGCTTGTAAAGAATTAGATAGAAGTTTTATAGGAATAGAACTAAATAAAAACTATTATAATATTTCACAAGAAAGAATTAATAATTATACAAAAGAGATATAAAATTATCTCTTTTTTAGTACAAAAAATCGTTGTTTTTATAAAAAAGTGACACAAATTGACAAAATAATTTAAAAAAGTGTTGCAATATAACTCTATATTTGATATATTATAATTGTACTTGAAAGAAGTGCTAGGAAAGAAGGAAGAAAAATGAAAGATTTTGAATTAGGAAGCAATGAATGGATTTACCAAATGTATTTAAAGAAAGGTGATAAAGTATATTTTACAAATATGCAAGGATTAGCAAAAGTTGGAATAGTATTAGACAATTATAAGAATGGTGAATTAAGAATTGAATATATGGATGGAATTAAAGAAGAAATAATTGGTGTTGAACAAATATTTGGTATCAAGCAATAAGGTATTTAATACCTTCCTATAAAACCACCAAAGCAAGTTGCAAGTCTTGTTGAAAAAGGTTGAGCATAGGAAGAAGGTTTTATAAAATGATAGGTTACAATAATTATAATTGTAATCCAAAAGGAAGAAAGACAGGTGATTGTTCCACTAGGGCAATAGCAACTACATTGAATATTAGTTGGGAAGATGCTTTAAAAGAACAAATAAAATGGTCTTTGAAAACTTACTATGATGTTACTAGCAAACAAGTAGTAGAAAAAGTATTAGAAGAATGGGGTTGGGTTAAGATGAAACAACCTCGTAAGTTGAATGGTAAGAAGTATGAAGTTAGAGAATTAGATGAAATATTAACACCTAAACAACTTGAAGAAGGTGTATTAGTAACAATAGCAAATCATCATACTTGCATTAAAGATGGAATGATACAAGATATTTGGAATTGTGGTCATAAATCAGTAGGTAACTACTATGTTAGGAGTAAGTAATATGAATGTATTTGAAATGATATTAAAGAGCAAGGGAATGTGGTTAGTCACATTCCCTGACAAAACAAAGTGGGTATTAGATTTAGACAACAATGCCTTTGATAATTATGAATGGTACAAGTCAACAGGAACATTAGAAAGTGAATTAGATAGTATAGACAGGTTCAAAAAAGGTTCTTGGAAGAAGTTAAAGTAAAGGTGATAATATGGAAAAGATGACTATTAAAGGAATAAAAGATATTGCTATGTATGAAGAAACTGATAGTGAATTAGCAAAAAAGAATATTTTAGAATTATCTAATAGTATTAAATATCATATAGATTTTAATAAAAAACTAATAGATGAAATAAATAGATTAGAAATGACAATAGATATAAAAAATAAACGAATAGATGAATTAAATAAAAGACTAGATAAAAAGGGTAAAAGAATAGATAAAGCAATAGAATATATAAAAGATAATGAATTATATGAAGGAAGTTTTAAAAATTATACAACACCATTATTAGAAATATTAGGAGATAAAGAAAATGAGTAAAGACACAATAAAAGTAAATATGAATGTTTATGATATACCAATACTTGTAGAACAATTAAAAAAGTTAGAGCAAGAAAACAAACAACTAAAAGAAAGATATGAAAGACTAAAACAAGAACATATAGATACAATAACTAGAAATGAAGAAAAACAACAAAGAATAGATAAAGCAATAGAATATTTAAAAGATAATGCTTGTTATGAAAATACTATCAGTGAATTGTTTTGTGATGATTTAGATACTGATAGTTGTATGGAATTATTAGATATATTAAGAGGTGAAGATAATGAGCAATAATATACAATACATAAAAGAATACAATAAAAAGACTTATAAAAGATTACAAACATACTTAACTAAAGAAAAGATGGAGGAGTTTGAAGAAGCTTTAAAGAGAAATAACTTAACAAAGGCACAATTTATTAATAAAGCAATTAACTTATTAATAAATGACCAATTCCTGATTAAATAAAGATTAGATGTTGATGAGTTCAGCATCTTTTTTAATGAGATAATCTAGTTAGAAAGGAGAACAAATGCATTGATGATATTTTAAAACAATATTGGTTGATGTGTGTTCTTCTTTTTGATTTTAGGAGGAATAAATATGTATAACTATCCTTATGGATATAATCCACAAGCAAATGTGGATAAGATTAATAATATTAACAATGAGATTGCTAATTTAGAAATGAGAAGAACACAAGCAATGATGCCACAACCTGTACAACCAATAACACAAAACTTTCAAATGTTAAATGGTAATAGTGTTATGAGATTTGCAACTAATATAGAAGAAGTACAAAGAGATTTTGTGATAACTGATACACCATTCTTTAGCAAAGATATGAGTGTTGTATGGATTAAAAATACAAAGGGAGATATAAAAACATTTGAATTAAATGAATTAGTAGAAAAGGATGTAAAAGATATAAAAATAGAAATGTTAGAAGCACGAATAAAAGAATTAGAAAAAGGAAGTGTTAAAGATGAACCAAGTAATGAACATATTGATGAACCAATTGAAGATGAAAAATCCACAAGTGTTCAATCAGTATCAAGAGTTAAGAAAAAATAATGGTAATCCACAAGAATTGTTAAAACAAACTATGAGCAAATATACACCTGAACAAATAAAACAATTTAGTCAATTTGCTAATAGTATGGGTATAACAAATGAGCAATTAATTAAAGCAGGTATTAACATCTAATGATGTTGATATAGATTAATAGAAAGGAGAAAAGACTATGAATGGTACTAATGGAATACAACCTACAATCGAACTAGCCACAACAAATGGTAATGGTTATTATCCATATCCTATAATGTATGGTAATGGAAATAACAATGGTGGTTTCTTTGGTGGGGATGGTATTTGGGCTATTGTATTACTAGCATTATTATTTAATAATGGTGGATTTGGTGGTTTTGGTGGAAATGGAAACAATGACTTTGCTTGGTTATCAAATGGTCAAAAAGGCATTATGACTAACACAAACAATGGATTTGATACATTACATTTAAGCAACCAAGTTGAAGGTGTAAGAGATGGTATAGCATCATTAAGCAATCAATTATGTAATTGCTGTGGTGATATAACAAGTACAATTAGTAATGGGTTCTATACTGCTGAAGTATCAGCAAATGCTAGACAAGTTGCTGATATGCAACAAGACTTCAACAATCAAATTGCTACATTACAAGGTTTTAATACTTTAGGTAGTCAATTAGCAAATTGTTGTTGTGAGAATAGATTAGCTACTTGTCAAACACAAAACATAGTTCAAAACGAAGGAAATGCTACAAGATTTGCTGATGCTAATAATACAAGAGATATTATTACAAATGCAACTGCTAATACACAAGCAATTCTAGATAAATTATGTCAATTAGAAATAGATGCAAAGAACGACAAAATAAGTGACCTACAAAGAGAAGTTTTAATGAAAGACTTACAAGCATCTCAAGTAGCACAAAACTCTTTCATTGCACAAGGTTTTGCTAATGAAGTAGACCAATTATACAATAGATTGAGTAATTGTCCTGTTCCATCTACACCTGTATATGGTAGAACACCTATATTCACTTGCCAAAACAATAATAGTTGTGGATGTGGTGGATACAATGTAATTTAAGCAAAGAGTAGATAACTACAAACTCGAATACGAGAACTTGCTATGTAATCGTGAGTACAATAGGAAAACGAATGGAGGTAGGCAAGTCTTACCTCTTTTTTTAATTTAAAAAAGAAAGGAATGATAAAAATGATACAAGCATTACAAATAACACCTGAAATACTAACATCTAATACTGATAATATAAACTTTGATAAAGTAGACTTACAAACAAGGAGTGCAAATTGTTGCGGATGGCTACAATATATGAATGGTGGCAGTGAGTTTACCATTATAGGTGGTGGAACATTTAGAGTGACATTTAATGCAAATGTGACAAGTGATACAGCAGGACAAGTAGCATTAGCATTAAAGACAGGTACAGGAACTGATGTTGAAGGTACTGAAATGGATGCAGTAATAGGAACAGCAGGAGAATATACTAATATATCATTTAGTAAATTAATTCGAGTATGTCCTAGAGTAAATACAACAATAGCTGTTGGTTCATTACCTGCAATTGGTGGTGTCACACCTGTTGTAGAAACTGAAATACCAACTATAAAAGATACTAATTTATCAATTGAAAAGATTAATTAATGAATAGAGTAGATAATTTATCACTTGTTTTACAAGCATTAAGCCTACAAATCCTATTTAGTGATTATAACAATGTAGATTTGATGCAGGAACTACAAAAACAAGATAGTGAATACCTTGAAAAGATAATTAAACAAAATGAAGAGATTATCCAACTATTAAAGGAAGGAAGTGAAAATAATGGAAAGTGATGTTATAAAAAAAACTGAAGATGCTATTAAAAAGATAGTAGATGAAGGATTAACAACAAATAACCTAGACACTTTATATAAGTTATCAAAGATAAAACATATGGCAAAGGAGGATGAGAGTATGAATAACTATGGTAATTATGGAAGATATGAAGCATATGGAAGAAGATATGCACCTTATGGTGAAAGAAATGAATATGGAGAAAACTATGGTAGAAGAGGATATGATATGAAATATCGTGGAGAAGGACACATAGATAGAATGTATGGTGAATACGAAAGATATGAAGAAGGTAAAGAACAATACAATCGTGGTAATTATGGTGCAAAAGAAGATACAATGAAAAGTTTAGAATATATGCTAAAAAGTGCTGAAGAGTTTTTTAGATATTTAAGAGAAGATGCCAAATCACCTGAAGAACAAGAAATGATAAGACAATCACTACAAAGAATGGCACAAATGTAATATGTATAAGTTCTATAATGCAAATGCACTAGGTAATTTTGTTAATGATTGTGTAATAAGAGCAATTAGTGTAGCAACAAAAAGGACTTGGGATGAAACATATGATATGTTGAGTGATTTAGCACAATCAAAAGGAACAATGATGGATGATAGGGATTTTGTTAGATGGTATTTAGATACCAACTTCAAAAGAATACCAAAAGAATATGTATCAGTAGGAGAACTAGCAAGTGAATATCCTGATAAAACACTTCTTATAACAATGGATGGACATATAACTTGTTCTTTAAATGGTATAATAATAGATAGTTTTGATTGTAGAAAAAGAAGAGTAGAAGATGCTTGGATAGTATAATCTACTTTTTTTAGTACGAAAAATCGTTGTTTTTACAAAAAAATGCATATTTTTACAAAAAAAGTGAAAAAAATGCTTGTAATATAACTCTATATTTGATAATATATAATTGTAATATAAATTACAAGAAAGAAGGAATTAAATATGAAATATGTAGAAGAATGGATTAGAGAGGAAATTGAATATAACAATAAGATGTATGAACAAGCACCAATCGAAAGAGAAAGAATTAGACAAGAAACTGATGAAAGACTTATTAAACAATATGGTGAAATGGGAAATACAAAATTATGTATGATGAGATTTAGAGATGCACAATACAACAATGAATTAAAAAGATGGCAATATTGGTTAGGATATAGACAATATGGAACAAAGGTTGCACACGAAAAAATGGAAAAAGATGTTAGAAAACATTTTGATACATTACAAGCAAAGGTTGAAGCAAAGATAGGAAAGATAATTAAAATAATGCAAGTAAATGGTAATATCTATTCATTTGAAGGTGAAACTGATAATTGCAATGTAGAAGTAATCCTAGCAGGTGGATACAATGTACAAAGATTACATACAAGATGGATTATTACAAAGAACATAGATAGATAAGAGGGTAGCAATACCCTCTACCAATTAAATTAGAAAGAAGGAAAATAATATGAATAAAGGAATGAAAAGATTATTAGAAAAATATGGTGACATTATAGAAAGCATACATAGAGAATGGAATTATGGTGCTGACTATTGGATATATTTAAAAAAAGGTTATATATGCCCATCAACTGAATGTGGAACAATACACGAATACACATTAAAGGATTGTGAAGATATGTTAAAAGAAGTTATTAAAGGAGATGAAGAATAATATGATAGATTATAATGAAAATGTATTAAGAATATGGTTAGATGATAAATATGCAATAAGAAAATATAAAGGTGTAGAAACATTTGTATTAGAGTATTACAAATATGGAACTGACCATATGCCTGATGATATAGATAGAAGCTATGATATAGATAAATTAATAGACAGGTATTTAAAGATAAAATAGGAGGCAATTATATGCCTTCTTTTATTTTTATATGTTTTTTGATATAATTAAAGTACGAAAAGAGTGATGTTATGCCTGTTAGAAAAGTTAAATCAGGATATAGATGGGGAACAAATGGTAAAGTCTATAAATCCAAAAGGAAAGCATTAAAACAAGGTAGAGCAATTATTATATCTAAAAAGAAAGGGGTGAAATAATATGTTTGGTGGTAGACCAAAGCTATATAACAATGTAGAAGATATGGAAAAGGATATTGAAGAATATTTTAATAAATGTGATGAAGATGATAGACCATATACTATTTCAGGTCTTGCTTATCATTTGAATATGGATAGAAAGAGCCTTTTAAACTATTCTAAAGATGATATGTTTTTCCCCACTTTAAAAAGTGCAAAGGAAAAAATACAAGCACAATTAGAAGAAAATGCATTACTTGGAAAAGGTAATGCAACATTTACAATATTCAATTTAAAGAACAATTATGGTTGGAAAGATACTATTGAAACTAACAACAATGTTCAAATAGATAAGTTAGATGCTATATTAACTGAAATAAAAGGTGAAGCAAATAATGATACTGACTAATAAGCAAAAAGAATATATTAGAAATGCAAATCATAGATATAATATTAAAATAGGTGCTACTCGTTCAGGTAAGACTTATTTAGATATATTATATACAATACCTAGTAGGATAAGAGAAAGAGCAGGAAAAGAAGGCTTATATGTTATTCTAGGTGTATCTAAAGGAACAATAGAAAGAAATATATTAGAGCCATTAAGAGAAAGATATGGCAGTGATTTAGTAGGAACAATAAGTAGTGATAATACAACAAAGATGTTTGGTGAGCAAGTTTATTGTTTAGGTGCTGAAAAAGTTAGTCAAGTATCTAAAATAAGAGGTGCTAGTATTAAATATTGTTATTGTGATGAGTTAGCTGAATACAATGAAGAGGTATGGGAACTATTAAAATCAAGATTAGATAAACCATATAGTTGTTTAGATGCTACATTAAATCCTGAAAGTAATACACATTGGTTAAAGGTAAACTTTTTAGATGTGATAGATGAAAAGGAAATAGATGCATATACACAAACATATACAATATTTGATAATAACTTTTTAGATGAAACATTTGTAAAGAACTTATGTAATGAATATGAAGGTACAATATATTACAATAGATACATATTAGGACAATGGTGTAATGCTGAAGGATTAATATATACCACATTTGCAAATAATCCTAGTTGTTATAAATATACTAAAAAGAAAGATAATGGAGAATATGATTTACCTTATGGAATAACAATAATAGGAATAGACTATGGTGGTACTAAATCAGGACAAGCATTTGTATGTACTAGAATAAGTAATGACTATTCACAAGTAATAACACTAGGTAGTGAAAAGCATATGGGAGATATAGACCCTGATAAGTTAGAAGAATTAGAGATAGAGTTTGCTAAAAAGATGATGTACAAATATAAAACTAATATAGATTATATGCTACCTGATAATGAAGAAGTTGTATTGATTAGAGGATTAAAGAGAAGAGTACAAGAAGAAGGTTGGAACACATTAGTAAGAGGATGTGTAAAAGAGCCAATAAATGATAGAATAGATTGTGGTAGAACAATGATAAGTTATAATATATTTAGTTATATAGAAGAAGAGAATGAACTATTAGTGAATGCTATAAGTAGTGCATTATGGGATAGTGAAGCAAAAGAAGATACTAGATTAGATGATTTTACAACTGATATAGATACAATAGATGCTTGGGAGTATAGTTGGTGTAGATATATGAAAAACATTAATGATATGATAAATAGAAGAAGAATGGAGGATTAAGATGTTTAAAAGTATAATACAATATATCTTAAATAATATTTTTAAGATAAATACACAAACAACAACAAAAGAAATAGATGATAATTCAAAGTATGCAAATGCATATGAACAAATAGATAATATTAATTTTAATGCTATATTTAGTAATAAATTAGCAAACTATACAATTAGTGATAGTACAATGACTATTGATGGTGATAATAAAAGAACTGAACTATTAAATAAGATAGGTCAATCTATGTGGAAACAATCAAAGAAGATAACATCAATGACATATGGTTATGGTGGATTAGCATTAGTACCATATGTAAAAGGTGGTAAATTATTCTATGATAAAGTACCACAATCAAGAATAACTATTGATAAAATGGATGGAGAAAATATTATAGGTGCTACTATATTAGCTGAAAAGAGAACTATAACAACTGCTACTGATGAGAAAGTATATTTAAGATGGACTAATTATCAAATAGATAATGGAACACTTACAATAACACAACAATATAGTGATGATAAAGGTAATGCAATACCTGTTCCTGATTTTTGGAAGGATGTACAAGAAGTAAGAACTATTACAAATGTAGATAGAGTGCCTTTTGGTTTTATAAAATCACCTGTAAATAATAGAAAACAAAATGATAAATATGGTGTTCCAATTACATATGGATGTGATGCAACAATACTTGAAATAAGAGAAACTATGAAACAAATAGTAAGAGAATATGAATTAAAAGAAGTATTTGTTGGTGCTGATGCAACTATGTTCAATGGTAAAGATAAATTACCTGAAAATGGACTATATAGAAAAGTTGATAGTGGTGATGATAGTTTTTGGGAAGTATTTGACCCACAATTTAGAGATTATACTGATAGATTACAAGACTTATATAAGAGATTAGAACACGAAGTAGGTACATCATATGGAATATTAAGTGATGTTGCTACTAATAATGCAACTGCAACTGAAATAAAAAGAAGTATGTATGATACATTTACTATATGTGATGATATGAGAACTAATATAGAAAAGGGATTAGATGATTTCTTTTATGCTTGTAATGTATTAGCAAATGCATTTAATCTATCACCACAAGGTGAATATGAAATCAATTATGATTGGTCTTATTCATTATTAGAAGATACACAAACTGAATGGTCACAATTAACTTATGGTAAACAATTAGGAATAATTAGTGATGTAGAATTAAGACAATGGTTAAGACCTGAAGAAGATTTAGATGAAAGTAAGAAAGCATTAGAAGAAATAAAGAAAGAGAATGCTGAATTAGAAGAAAAAGAAATAGGTAATATATTAAATAAAGAAGAAGAGTAGGTGATTAACCTATGGCTAAAAGAATAACTGAAAAGCAAATAGATGCATTAATAGAAAGATTAACTAAAAAAGTAGAAGAAGCTAATAAACTCTTTTTAGAAAAAATTGGTGCATCTATTAATAAAGTAGGTAAGTTATCACCTACTAAAGCACACCAATTAGTACAAATACTTAAATATGGTGGAAACTATGATGATATAATCAAAGAAATAAAAAGAATAACAGGAAAAGGCATAAAGGAACTAGATACTATATTTGATGAATATGCTAAACAAGACCAAGCATTTTATAAAGGATTTTATGAATATAAGAATATAGGATTTACTGAATATGCTAATAATATGGCATTAAAAAATCAAACAACTGCATTAAGAAATATGGTTAAGAATGAATTATATAATTATACTAGAGATAATATATTAGGATATTCATTCAAGGATTTAAAAGGTAATGTTATATTTAAAGGAATGAGAGAAACCTATAATGATTTATTAGATAGAGCATTAATGAATGTAGGACAGGGAAAAGAAACATTTGATAATGCTATGAGAGATATATTAAGAGATATAGGTGGTAGTGGATTAAAGACCATAGATTATGATAGTGGTAGAAGTGTTAGATTAGATAGTGTTGTTAAAATGCATCTAAAAAGTAGATTAAGAGAACTACATAATGAAAACCAAAAGATAATAGCACAAGAAATAGGTGCTGATGGTGTTGAAATAAGTGTACACGAAAACCCTGCACCTGACCACGAAGATGCACAAGGTAGACAATTCACTATTAGAGAGTTTGATAAATTGCAATCTATTGGTATAGCAACTGATACAAAAGGTAAAATAATAGATATGCATAGGAATGATGAAACAATAGATTTTAGACCTATTAGTGAAATGAACTGCTACCATTATATATTTACAATAGTATTAGGTGTAAATGAGCCTGAATATACTGATGAACAACTAGAAGATATAAAGAAAAGAAACCAAGAAGGATTTTATTATAAAGGAAAGCATTATACTAACTATCAAGGAACACAAATGCAAAGGAAACTAGAAACTGCAATAAGAGAGCAAAAAGATATTGCCATATTGGGTAAAGCTAGTGGTGATGATAGATTAGTATTAGAAGCTAATAATAAAATAAAAGCATATAAAAATAATTATAATAAGATATGCAATTTAAGTGGTCTTAAATCGAAATCGAAAAGGATGAGATAGAATGGTAGTGGGTATAGATAAAAATGTCTTAAAAGTACCTAAAAACACGAAATACGAGTATATTTATTTATTTGATGATGAAAAATTAGATGATTTATTAAAAACAGGATTACATTGTATGGATTATAGATATTGTGATTATGTAGATATAAACCTAACTGATTACAATATAGAATGTACTAAAAAGGCTAAAATAACTGATAAAGATTGGGATAAAATAGAACATAAGGATTATAAAATAGGTGTAATAATACCTAATTATAATTATGAACATACAATAGAAAAATGTTTAAATAGTATATTTAATCAAACATATCAAAACTTTGAAATAATATTTGTAGATGATGTAAGCACTGACCATAGTGTTCAAATAGCAAGTAAAACTTATAATGATTATTTATCAACTAAAAAAGTAGGAGAACCTATGGGTGAATTAAAGATAATTAAATTAAAACAAAAAAGATTAAATGGTGGTGCTAGAAACGAAGCATATTTACATTTAAGTGATGATGTAGATTATGTTTATTATGTCGATAGTGATGATTGGATATGTGATAAATATGCATTTGAAAAGATAAATAGAAAACTACGAAGTAATCCTGATGTTCTATTTGTTGGAATGATGCAATATAAAGATAATAAACTAACACCTTGTTTTATTCCTAATTATATAGACAAATATGAAGCAATAAAAGGTTGGAGTGGTAGTTGTGGTAAAGTAATCAAAAAATCATTAGCTACTAAACAAGAATGTCTTTATAATGAAGGTACATTAAAAGAAGATAGAAACCAACATAGAAGAATATGCATATATATGAATAACTTTGCATTATTAAAAGAGCCAATTTATGTATGGAATAGAGAAAATACAAAATCAGTGACTACAATAAGAGATAAAGTAAATTGGGGAACAAGTACAATAAGACATTATGCTGATACTATGCAATTAGCATTAAGTGTTAAAGGAAAAGATACAAAGATAGATAGAATATTAGATGAAGCATTAAGATTATGTAAAAAAGAAATGGATACTAATGGTGATAGACAATGGTAAATGATATTAAACTTTCAATTATAATACCTTATTTTGAAACATATGAACTAACTGAAAAATTATTGATGGAATTGATTATACAAGATAAAAAAGAAGTAGAAGTAATTGTAATAGATGATGGCTGTAATGAAAAAAGATTAGATGACTATACAGGATTTAATCATATACAAATAATACATCAAGAAAATATGGGTGTTGCTAAAACTAGAAATAAAGGTATAGAATTAGCACAAGGTAAATACATAGCATTAATAGATTGTGATGACCAAATAACAATGGATTATGTGGATACATTATTAAATGCTATTGATACATATGATACTGATGTAATAAACTTTAATTGGTATGATATGACTGAACATTTAGAATATAGAAAGCCACATAATCCTGCACCTTGGAAGCAAATATATAAAAGAGAAACAATGCCTAGATTTAGTGAAAATTATGAATATGGACACGAAGATGTACCATTTCAAAGTGAAATAGATAGTGGTAGATATACAATAACTTATTTGGATAAAATGATATATCTATACAATTCAAATAGAGAAGGAAGTTTATATTGGAAAAAAACACATAGAGGAGGTGAAACAAGATGATAAGAGTAGAAGCAATTGAACAATTTGACCTTGCTAGATTTGATGAGTTAAAAAATATTCAAAGAATAAGAAATGATGTATATGGTACATTATTCGCCGGTGATACATTTGAATGTACACAAGAATTAGTAGAATACTTAACAGGAAATAATAAATTAGGTAAAGCTGTTGTTAAGATAATTGAGGTTGAACCTGAAAATGTTATTGAGGAAGTAATTGATAAGAATATTGAGGAAGCTGTTGAAAAACAAGTTAAAGAACAAATTGATTTAACATTAAACGATAAACCTAAGAAAAAGTCAAGTAAAAAATCTAAGAAATAGTGAAATTGTACTATTTCTTTTTTTATGATATAATATAGGTAGAGATTAAATGCTCTATATTAAATCTTTGTATGGTGGAGTTGACCACTTGAAAAAATCTAATAAGGAGGAGATATTATGAAAGATTTTTTAGAGAAATTAGAAATTGGAGAGGATAAGGTTAAGTTATCAAAAGAGGAAATCAAAGAGATACTAGCCAAGAATGGTGAATATATCAAGATTGAAACTGATAAAGTTGAAGAAAAATACAAACAACAAATAGAAGATAACAAAGCTACAATTGATGATTTAAAATCACAATTACAAGAAGCACCAAAGACTGATGAATTAGAAAATCTTAAAAAGACAATTGCTGACTATGAACAAAAAGAAAAAGATAGAGAGGCAAAAATTAAGCAAGAAGAAGAAGAGAAGGTATTAGAAGATAGTATCAACTTGTTATTCGAAGGCAAAACATTCACAAGTGACTATGCTAGACAAGGTCTTTTAAATGACATTAAGAGTGGCATAAATAATCCTGCTAATAAAGGTAAGGGTGTAAAGGAATTATTTGAAGAATTAACTAAAGATAAGACTGATATATTTGCTAATCCTAATGAACAAAAAGATATGACAGGTATGGGAGATAGTGAAGAAAATACTAATATAAAAGAAATGCCAATAATATGGTAAAGAAGGAGTGAAAAAATATGGCAAGAATAGATGCATTAAGCATTGAATTACAAACAACAGGAAAAGACAAACTTGCTGAAGAATATGGTAAGGTTATTGAAAATATCCAAGCAATTACTTTAGCAAACCAATTAAAAAATGATGACTTATCAGGTGACCCAACTGCAGGTTCAGTTGAGGCTAAAAGATTTGTCAATGTATCAGGACAATCATATGGTACTGCAAGAGCAGGTGGAAAAGGACAAAATGTAAAAGCAAAACCTGTGACTATTCCATTAGATGATGATACTGAATACATTGAAGAAGTAGAAGAAAAAGATTTAAGAACATATGGTGTTAATGGATTAATTGAAAGAAGAACTAAAAATCATCAAAATGCATTAGCAGTTGAACTAGATACAAAGTTCTTTAATGAAGCAGTATCACAAGGAACTGCATTTACACCAACACAAACTTCAGTAGTTGAAGATGAAATTGAGGAAGCAATCCAAACAATTGAAACTACTAAAAATGATTTTGTACAAGGTGTACCTAGAAATATGATTGAAATAGTAATGTCACCTGCATATTATGGAAAATTAAGAAATAAGATTAATTCTATTTCTAATTCAAATAATTTAGGTGTAGTACCAAACTATGAGCAAGGAACATTTAACAATGTAAATATTTATTCATCAGTATTCTTACCTGCAGGTTGTGATTATGTTGTTATGGTTAAAGGTGCAGTAGCACAACCAATAATGACAACAATTTACAATCCAACAAAGGTACAATTAAGTGATGCAACTGCATTTGGTTTATTTGCATACAAAGGAACTAAAGCAGTTATGGAAGATTTAATCATATATAAGGGAACAAACATTAGTTTATAATAAAGGAGGAAGGCATTTATGGAGTTTAATGGTCAATACCTAACTTATGAAAAGTATGTTGGATTGGGTGGTACTCTTTCACAAATGCCTTTTAATTTATTAGAGTTTGAAGCTAGAAGAAGAATTGATTTAAAAACATTCAATAGACTTAAAAATATTGATAGTGAAGATATACCTGTTGAGGTATTATTATGTGAATATAAGTTAATAGAAAGCATACAAAACTATGCTAATACAATGCAAGGAATTGCAGGTAATGGCAATGTATCTAGTGAAACAATAGATGGTTATAGTGTAAGTTATCTTACATCAAGCCAAGTAAGTGATATAGTTAAATCAAAACAAAATGAACTAGATGAAATAATTAGAACTTATTTATTAAATGTAATTCTTAATGGAGAACATTTATTATATGTAGGTGTATAATGATAACAAATAGTGAACTAACTATATATCATTTAGGACTAGATGAAACTACTAGATATGAAAAGTATGTTAGATATAACTATAAAGAAGTATGGTGTTTTAAAAGTCAAAGAGCAAGTGTTAATCAAGGATATGATAATACTAACCAAGTACAAATAAGAATACCTTATAAACAAAATAATGGGTTAAATATAACCAATTTTGCTAAAGGAGATATAATTGTAATAGGTAATGTTCAAGATGATATAAACACACAAGATGACTTAAAAGGATATGAAATCTATAATATAACAAGCATAAACGATAATAATTTTGGTAATCGACCACATATACATTTAGGTGGTGAATAATGCCTGTTAAATTAAAACCAACAAGTGTAATAAAGGCTAGATTAGGAATAGAGCCAAATGGTAGAGTTCAAAGATTTTTCACACAAACTTGTAGAAAACATATGGATAAATATGTACCAATGGATGAAGGTAATTTAAGAACAATAGTGGATGTAGGGGTTAATTATATAACATATGAAAGCCCATATGCACACGCACAATATATAGGTTATACAAAAGGACCTGTAAAAAATTACACAACTGCAGGTACAGGACCATATTGGGATAAAAGAATGGTAAGTGCTGAAATGGATAGAGTTGAACAAGAGGTAAGAAAGTTTGTTGGAGGTAAATAATGGAAGTTAATAATACAAGAATATCAAAATTAAGAGAATATTTATTAGGAGTTATTGATGAAATGACAAATAATAAAAACTATCAAATAAATGCTAATATGTTATCAAATAAAGTGGATGATTATTCATTAGATAAAATACCTGAAGATAGATTGGTAGAACAATGGATAATAAAAACACCTGTCTATAAAGATGTGTATTCTTTTAGAAGTAGGAAAAGATATTCACAAGATACTATCAATAATTTAGCAAATATTGGATTTTTTGAAGAGTTTGAAGATATAATTAAGTCTAATAATGACAAAGGTATTTTACCTGAAATAGATAATATAGAAAAAATCGAATGCTTAAATTGTGGTACTATGCAAATGAATGATGATGGCAATACTGCAGTATTCGATATACAAATACAAATTACTTATAGGGGTGCTGATAAGCAAACCATAAGTTTATAGGAGGAACTATGAAAACTATAAAAGCAAGAATAAACTTTGTAGCTAATGATGTAAATTATTTAGCAGGAGAAGAAATTAAAGGTTTAACATATGACCAAATTGTTAAATTAAATGAAATGGGGTACATAGAGCCTCTTACATATGAAGATTTGGTAGAGATAAAAAGAGAAATGGAAAAACCTAAAAAAATGATTAAGGAGGAATTATAATGATACCAAGTGATATTGAAAAATTACACGATTACCAATACTTGAGATTTATTAATACTACACCAAGTTCACAAAATCCAACTTGGAAAGTGCTTGGAGTTGGTATAACTGAACTAACTACAAGTTATAATCCACAAGTTGATACTGAAAGATGGGTAGTAGAAACAAATGCAAGAACTGACCATACAGGAAATCAAAAACAATCAAGTGTATCTCAAAAGTGTTATAAAAATGACCCTGTATTTGAGTTTATGAATGATGCTAGAGATAAGATTAATACTACAACACAAATACTTGAGATTGATACTTGGAATGGTACAGGTGGTTCTTATCCTGCAAAATTAAGTGATGCATTAGTGACACCAACTACTTATAGTGGTGCAGTAATTGAATATGACTTATATTTTAATGGAAATGCTACTGATGGAAATGCTACTATAACAGGTGGTACACCATCATTTACACCAAGTGTAAGTTTATAATTAATAACCTAGAGTGGTATAGGTCAAACTATATCACTCTTTAATTTTAGAAAGAAAGAGAGAATGTGAATAATAATGATAGACAATTATATTCAATTAAGTAGAAATGATGTTTTAAAAATTGGAATAAAGGATGAAAATGGTAATGATACAGGAAACTATTTAGAGTTTGATTTGGAAGATATTGAATTACCATTAAGAATACAACAATTAGGAGAAGAACATAAGAAAAACTTAAATTATTTAAAGATGCAATATGCATTAATAGAAAAGAAAGAAGATAAAAAAGGTAAAAAGATATTATCAAGTAGAGAAGAAGATAAAGCTAAAGTATTAAAAGAGTTCTATGATAGAGAAATTAAATGTTTAGATTTAGTTTTAGGTGAAGGTGGAACATCAAAAGTATTAAATGGTAGAAAACCTTACTTTAGAATGTTTGATGATATTGGAAAAGCATTAGATAAATTATCACCAATCTTTGAAAAGAGAATGGATGAAATTAAGAATAATATTATAGAAAAATACAAAATCAAAGAAGAAGATGTAATGGAATATGAATAATCCTGAATACATCAAAATAGGTGATAAAAAGTATAAAATAAACACTGATTATAGAACGATATTAAAAATTAATAAAATATCTTGTGATGATACCATAAAAGACTATGAAAGAATAGTAGCAATAATGTACTTGTTTTATGGAGAAGATATGATGAATAATCCTGACTTTGAAAAATTAGTATATGCTATGTATGATTTTATAAAAGGTAGACCAAGTAGTATGAAACCTATTGGTGATGAAAAACAAGAAATAGATATGGATTATGACTATGATATGGGATTAATAATAGCATCTATGAAAAGTGAATATGGAATAGATATAACAAAAGAAAAAATACATTGGTGGTCATTTTTTGATTACTTAAATGGATTATCTACTGATTGCATATTAAATAGAGTAAGAGAAATAAGAAGCAAAGATTTATCTAAAATAAAAGATAAAGAAGAAAGAGAAGAGTATGAAAGATTACAAAAGATATGGTCATTAGATAAAAAGAAAACAATGACTGCCGAACAAAAGAAAAGTGTGGAAGAGTTTTATAAAGATTTTACACTTTAGAAAGGATGATAAAATATGGATGGATATATAACAATAGAAACTTCTTTAGATACAAAATCATTTGATTTACAAATAGAAAATCTTGAAAATGAATTAAAAGATATGAGAGAAGAATATGAAAAACTTACAAAGATAAAAAATCCATATCCTGAACAAGAAGAATGGTTAAAAAAACTTGAAATTAAAATAGAAAAATGTGCTAATAAATTAGTTGATTTAAGAAAAAAACAACAAGCAGTTAATGATGAAGAAATGAGTGGAATGGTAGAAGGCATAGGAAATGCAAAAAAAGGTATGTCATCTTTACTTAAAAGTGTTGCTAAATGGGGATTAACATTATTTAGTGTTCGTACTGCATATTCATTAATAAGAAATGCAATAACAACAATAAGTGAAAGCAATGACCAAATGAAAGCAAATATTGACTATATGAGATTTGCATTAGCAATGTCATTAAAACCAATAGTCGAATGGTTAGTAAATGCAGTATATAAATTAATGACATATGTTAATTACATATCACAGGCTTGGTTTGGATATAACTTATTTAAAGATGCAGGAATAGAAGATTTTGAAAAGAGTTTAGAAAAATCTAATAAAACTGCTAAAGATTTAAAGAAAACATTAATGGGATTTGATGAAGCAAATGTAATACAAGATACATCAAGTGCTAGTGGTACTACTGCATTACCAAGTTTTGATTTATCAAAAGTAGAACAAATAGATGTCCCTTGGTGGGTTAAATGGATTGCTGATAATAAAGATACATTAATTCAATTGGCTGAAATAGTAGGTGTAGCATTTGGAATAGGGAAAGTTATGACTATATTAAGTAATATATCAACATTATTTGGTATGGCAGGACCATCAGGTGCAATTGGTGGAACAGGTTTAATGGGATTATTTAGTTCATTAAGTGCATTAGCTGTTGTATCCTCTATTGTAGTCACAATAATGATTGCAAAATATGTATGGGATGATTTACATAGAGCATATGATGAATTAGTAGAATTAAATAAACAAGCAAATGAGTTCCACGATAAATGGGAACAAAATCTTGACCCTGTAAAGGATGTAGGAACTGAAGTAAGCACTATTGATGTAAACTTAACTGATGCTGAAAAAACAATGAAAGATAGTAGAAAAGAGTGGTCTTGGTTATTAGGTGTAAATAGCCAATTAAGTGAAATAAGTGAACAAAATGCCGACCATAATGGAACTACATTAAATAAAATAAAAGAAATGTATTGGTATGAAGGTAGAACATTAGATGAAAAACAAAAATTATTAGATACATTAAAAAGACAAAGGGAATATAACCTTGAAATATCAGCACAAATGTCAGCACAAGGAAAAGATAGTACCGAATTAAGAAAAGTTAATATGGAAACATACCAAGAAATAAGAAGAATGGAACTTGATATTGAAGCAACAAGAGAAGAAGGAAGAAAGAAAAATAGAGAAGCTTGGGATAACCTTAAAAATAAAGCACTTGATACATTACAAAAAATTAAGGACTTTAAAATTGGTGATAAAGAAGTTGGAGTTAAAGTCACTATTGGTGATGCATTAAAAAAACTTGGTGAGGTAATTGCTAATTTAGGTGTTGTACAAACATTAAAAGATGGAATAAATAGTGTAAAATCTAATGTAGTTAATCCAATAAAAAATACATATAATTCTATTAAAAGTATATTTAAGCCAATGGCAACAGGTGGAATAGTAAACTTACCAAATAAAGGTGTACCATTAAGTGGTGCATTAGTAGGTGAAGCAGGAAGAGAAGGTGTTATACCTTTAACTGACCCTAGTGCAATGGCACAATTAGGTCAAGAAATTGGAAGATGGGTAAACATTTCTTTACAAAATAATATGGTAGTAGATGGTAGAGTATTAGCAACTGCTACAAATAATCAAATAAATAAAGAAAGATTTTTATTGAATAGGTGATAATATGTTAAGATATAATAATGATTTAGTAATTAATAATGTAAACATAACACCATATTTAAGTGATTATAAAATAAGTTTTAATAAAATATGGGGAAAAGATACAGGAAGAAATACAATGTCAGGGAAATATACAGGTACATTAATTGGTATATTTCCTAAAATAACCTGTACATTTCATAAATTAACACAAAATGATATAGAAACATTGGTAAGAATATTAGATACTGCTACACAAACAACAAAATATTATGACCCTTATGCTAAATCTATAAGAACAATTACTACATATTGTGGTGATTATGAAATAGGACAAAATTGTTTATTTAGTGATGTTGCAAGAGCAGGACAATCTTTTAATATAAGTTTTATAGCTACTGAAAGGAGAAATTAATAATGAAACAAGTTAGTAATGACTTTTTAAGTGAAATACATAGAACAGGTAGAAGATTTAATAATAGTATTCAATACACAATAAATAATGCTACAAGATATGTTCTAACTGATAAAATATTTAGAATTAAGTTTAATGGATATGGAGAAATTGGTAAAACAATAATGATGTCATATGAAGTTGATTGTACTGAAGATTTACCTGAAGATGGATTATATTTAATAAGAGCAGGTGTACAATCAGGAAACTTTATTGATTGGGCATTAGGTTCTAAAATGTATATGACTGATAAAAAATATAGAGAAGATAAAAAACTATATGAATATACATTTTGTGATGCTATGGTAAAAACAATGGTAGATTTTGATTGGGGAACAATTGTTGGTAATTATGATACTATTACATTAACAACACTAATCACATCTATTCTTGATTATATAGGATTTACATATAGCACAACAGGATTACCTAATGTATCAACAATTAATATTAAAAGAAGTCAAATAGATGGTATTAGATTAACTTGTAGAGATGTATTAGATATGGCACTTGAATTATGTGGTGTAAGTTTAAAGACAATAGATGATAATGGAAGCAGTAAATATGTTATTGTAGACCCTACTGCAACACCTGATAGTACAAATACAATAGTAGTCACAAAAGATGAAATAATAGATGATATGGCATATACAAAAGAAAAATATGGTCCTGTCAATTCAATATTATTTGAAAGTGAAGTAAGTGAAAGTGATAATCTTGAAAGAAAAGATGATACATCAATTGCTAATAATGGATTAACACAATACAAAATTACAGGTAATTTACTTTTAGATAATGATAATAGAGCAACTGCTATTGATATATTATATAATCAATTAAATGGCTTTCAATATTATTTATGTGATTTAAGAACAATAGGATTTATGTATGTAGAGCCATTAGATAACATTAACCTTGTATTAATTTATGGTCAAGAAAATTATATATGTAAAGTCACAAGTGATGTATTCACATTAGAAGATGGACTAGAAGAAACAATACAAAGTGAAAAACCAAAACAAACTACTGAAGAATATATTGGTGGAAGTCCATATGATGATAAAAAAGCAAGAATAGATGTAGATAAGTTAAAAGGTGAAATAGTCCTTAAAACTGATAGTAATGGCAAAATATCAAAAGTAAGATTAGATAGTTCAGGTGATGATGGCTCTTTAGTAGAAATCAAAGCCGATAATATTAAATTAGAAGGTTATACAACTATTAATGGCAATTTTAAAATAGATAATTATGGTAATATGGAGTGCAAAAATGCTAAATTAATAGGTGGTCAAATGACCGTTAGTAATGCACTTCCTGATGAGGGATATATTATATTTGAAGGAACATATCAATCACTATCTTGGGTAAATAATTTCTTCTTATTTCAACAATATTTACACGATAGTAATTATTATAGAAGTTATACATCAGGTTATAATAGTGTAAACGATTATATGTATGTTCGTTTAAGGCATAATGTATCAAATGATTATCAGGCTGAAATGATAGCACAAAGTAATCAAGCTAAAGTAAAAGTCACTAAAAATGATTATGGTTATGG
>Ga0326514_10000231_pt1 | contig 36636 bp, 56 predicted proteins | sample 3_2548_0518_D_FD_203653 | JGI IMG/M metagenome (GOLD analysis project Ga0326514, IMG submission 203653) | Bovine rumen microbial communities from UC Davis, California, United States - 3_2548_0518 | ecosystem: Host-associated > Mammals > Digestive system > Stomach > Rumen | place: USA... | reverse complement strand
CTCGCAAGCACCGCAGGGATTTCTCAGGACGTTCACAGTACCTTTTTACGTCGTTTCCGCTACTTCAACAGCTGATTAACGTGATTTTCAAATCTTTTTTCTATATTTTCATTCAAAATATCTTCTACCGTTTCCTTTGCCTTACCGCTTATCATCTGAGGAACGGATAGTGTCTTTACGACATCCACAGGATAACGTGACGCGCCACGACGCTGGAACGGTAATCCGCTGTGTATGTACGTCTTCCTGTCCATTGCTTTACGCTGTCCTTTGATGATCGTCGCACTGACTGTATACTTCTTCTTTGCCGGTCGTTCCTTCGGTGACATGCTGAAGTGAGTGAGCGTGAGCGGTCTGCCTCTGTACCTGATCGACACACCGGCAATGTTTCTGCCTCCCGAGTTGTCTTCAACTCTGACCGACGCTGACTTGACACCGGCTGTATCAACACCGTAGTGCTGTCTCACGCCTTTGGATACCCAGCCGGGGGCACGTGTGCGGATATCCGAGACGGTTCGCTTAATCGCCGTCTCACTGCCTTCCTGCAGTTTGTCAAGATGTTTCCGGATCTTATCAGCGTCACGCATGCTGATGGTATATGCTGACCTGCTCATCGCTTTCACCTCACAGGGATTTTCAGGGGATATCTAATACATGGTAGGGGAAAAGATTGAAACGGAAGAAAGGAAAGCCGGACGCCGGAATACTCGTCCGGAGAAACCCAGTGGCGCATTCGCCAGTCTTCCGATTGGTTTCTAAGTACATAATAACACAGGTCAGGCGCGACATTCTACGACATGATTTATTTTCTATTTTTTCAAAATATTTTCTGAAAAGCTATTGACATATACGTACGTTTATGTTATAATATAAACATAGAGAGGAGGTGAAAACAAGGTTGAAGAGAAAAATAAAAAAGCCTTCCGAAATCGTGGAGGATCTCGAAAGGCTTATAATCAGAATCATCTCACTGATCGGGTGGATAAAGATTCTGATAGACGTTCTTAAAAGCTTAGATAACTAAACTGAAAGAACGGTAAGCTACCGGCGGAACGGTGACAGAGTTCCGCCCGGTATCACTTATATGATAACAGACAAACTTCAACCTGTCAACATGAAAAAGGAAACAATCAAACTTGTACTCAAGGTTCTTGAACTGATCGGACTCGCTGCCGTTCTTGTGTTCATGATAATGAGTATCATGAAAGGATGAAACCATGGAAGAACAGAAACCGAAAAGTGCCGCTCAGCAGAAATACTTACGCAAGAACTATGTAAGATTCCCGCTTGACCTCAAGCCGGAAGTTCTTGAAAAGTTCCGTGAAGTGTGTCAGGCGAACGGCACGACACCTACAACAGTGATCAAGAAGGCTATTGATGATTACATCGCCACTCATTCATAATAGCTTTTGATCGTAAAAACAGAGAGCCCGTCCGGTTGTTATCGGATGGGCTCTCTTTGCGTTTGACCGCAGGTTTATTTTCGATAACTCAATTCTATCACGGTTCGCCCGCTGTGTCAATGGTTATGCTGTCGAGTGCTTCAATGTGTTTGCGCTGAATGGTTCGGCGGTCGTAGTTCAGTTTGTCAGCGATCTCGCAGGTCTTCATGTAGCCTAAGTATTTCATATTCAGAATGCTTTCGGCTTCGGGATTGTGTACGGCTTTTATTGCCGCTCTGATCTCTTCACGGATGAGCTGGAGACCATCAAGGCTTCTTCTCAGTTCCCGCTCCCGCTTTTCAAGTTCTTCCGTGAAGCTTGCAAGTTCCTGAAGGTTCGTGCATTTCTCCTTGTACTTCGTGACAAGTGCTGTATCCTCTATCTGAACCGCTTCAAGGGCTTTTATCTTCTGATCGGCATAGAACGCACGGTTAAGCCATTCCTTCTTTCTTTCCTGTTCAGGTGTCATGTTTTCCCCTTTCCTGCATATGCATTAATCCTTGTTTTTCCCTGCTAATCATGATATAATAATTCTTGCGTCGGACGCCTTCCGCGTGGAAGGAGGTGACGGCATGTTCATATTCTCATTCCTTGCGTCTGTTGCAGCCAGCGTAATTGCAAATTTCCTCTGTGATGTTTTTAAACTCATTTACGGAAAGTGGCACGACAGACAAAAATAATCCGTCCGGCACATAAAAAAAGAAAGACACTCCTCAAAGTTGCAGCCTGAGGGGTGTCTTTCTGGTTCTTGCATGTTCATATTCTCGATGTCATTATTATAACACCGGAGAATATCTTTGTCAAGTATATGCCTCTCAGTACTCGCACTACTGAGAGGCTTTTGCGTTTTGGAAACACTTCTTTCAAATATTATATCACTCTCAGTTTTGCTTTTCAATTGTTGTTTCTTCTATTTCCTTCTCCGCCAGTATCCACGGGACTGATTTTAGGCCGTAGAGCATGCGGATGTAAAGAAGCCGCTCGGTTGTGATTGGCTCCATGCGGTGAAGCTTCAGGAGTTCAAGGCTTAACTGGTATCTGCTTTCGAGATCCTGTGCCTCGTATGCTCTTTTCTTTGCTTCTTCTACCCTCTGCTTTTGTTTTTCCAATTCCTTTATCATATTCAAACCCCCTGCAGGGATATTCCCTGCTTCGTTCGAGACAGCCGGGATATTTCCGGCAATCGTTACATGTTATTCCCATTTTCCTTGTGTTTCAGACCGAAGTCTGAACAATCTACATAAACCATCTGATTTATTATGAACGCTTCGCATTTCTGAACCTTTGTTCTCAGCTCCTCGTTCTCCCTGTATGCAAGTTTCAGATTTCTGCTTTCTGATTCATTATCAGCTTTTTCAAGTGCGAGCTGACTTTCAAGCTGCTTATTCATGAGCATTGCATCATTGTAATTCTGAACCATTTCGTCATATGCACATTTCGACTGGCTGAGATCTGCTTTCAGCTGACAGTTCTCGTCCATGAGTTTTTTCATGTCGTATGTGTTCTCTTCATCCACTCGAGTGGATTCGAGCGTTGTTTCAGAATGTTCAAGGAGTTCCTGCACTCTGATCCTGAGTTTTCTGTTTTCAGCTTCAAGACGGCATTTTTCGTGATTCAGCTTTTCAGTTTCTTCGATCTTTTCACCAAGCTGACCGCGCAGTTCCATTTCTCGCTTTGAATTTCTGACTCTTTCTTCTTTTAGCACTCCGTCAATCTCGCTCGCTTTCAGTTCAAGACCGGCAAGCTGTGCGTTCAGCTGATCGTTTTCTTCCTTAAGGCTCTTTTTCTGATCTTCAAGATACTGGTTCGTGCTGATGAGCTCAGTCATCTTTTCTTCCTGTTCCTTAAGCACTTTTTCCAGATGTGCTATATAATCCTCCGGTTTATAGTTTTCTTCATCCACTCGAGTGGACGGAGCGGGTTGTGTCTGTTCCGGTTCGGTGCGTTCCAGCGCGTCGGCGTCTTCGTCTGCAGGAGAACCGTTTTCTTTCCACTTTTCGTATTTCTTCAGTGCTGAATTGTATGTGCCCTTGTTTGCTCTTCTCAATTCATCGAACTTATAACCGCTCTTGAATAATTCACAGACAATATCCGATGTGACTACTCCGAGTGATTCTGCTTTATCTTTGACGTACTTCATCTTGTTTGAGGCTTTCGTGTACTCCTCAAAGATTATTTTATGATCCATTGGTTTCATCCTCCATATCTTTTTCATGTGTTTTATAGCCGCTCAGCATATCGTCAATAACGGGAATAAGAAACATCGGTGCTAATTCAGCGTGAATAAACGTAGGCGCTTCGACGATTTTGAGTAACATATCAAAATACACTTTTGAAGCCGACTGTTTCATTGCTGTTTCAACATATGATTTCTGCTCATTGGCCCATGTTTCTCTTTCAGTTATTTTCTTATACCACTTGTTGTTCCGTGCATACGCAGCCATTTCGTGAATGTATTCTCTCGCTTTATCGTTAAAAACAAGATCTTTGCTGTCATCAGGATTAACAGCATTGACTTCATCCATGAGTGAAAGCATCATTGTGCTGAAATCATCTTTGTTTTCTATCATCATTTCACCTCACCCGTATACCCGATCAGTGTATAGAAGAACCGGCGGCAGAGCGGACAACCGGAATCTTTCAGCTGTGGTGTGAGGGTTGACAGTTTCCGCTCCTTTGTCATTGCTGCTTCCCAGGTTCTCATACTGAGCAGATTTACTTCAAGTTGTTTTGCTATGCGGACCTTTTCAAGTCGTGCCTGTTCGATATCCATCTTGTCAGCAATGTACTGTGTATGGAGCAGACGCAGGCTCAGGAAGGCGAGCTGTTCCGCTCCGTTCAGTTCCTCCGGCATCGGCTGACCTGTACCGGCGAGTTCGTTTATCTGTTCAAATGTCATTTGTGTGGTATCCCGTGTTCGTTGAAGAACTTGTCTTTTTCTTCTTCTGTCATTCTTCCGAAATCAATAATGCACTCAGCACACATATTGAACAGAGTACCGTCCTGAAGCATGTATCCTATTCCGTTCGGTAAGCCTTTTGTGTTCCCCGGCAGAAATGTCTTTCCGCATACGCTACACATTACCCTCATGTTTGCTTTCATTGTTTTTCATCCTTTCTCTCATCATATCGTTTACTTCTTTTATCTCATCAACTTCAAGGACTGCCCTCGGAAACACGCCCTGAAGAGCGTCTTCAAGAACAGCGTCATCCACGAAGCTGTAAAGATCTGCGTTCTTAAACTTTACTTTGAATATTTTCGGCATTGCTCCACCTCCTGAATGCATCAAGGTTGTTCTTAACCTGAACAGCTTCCGCCATGCACGGCTTACTTTTATCTGCTCTTCTGGTCTTCCTGTACACATCTTCAAATGAACTGTCTACTGTGTACATTTCATCTACGTCAATTCCTGAAGCTTCAAGTTCTTCTCTGATCTTCTCCTTGAATATACCGTCTTTTTCATGAACGTCATACTCAGCCTTGACTTTATCAAAGAACTCCATGAAGGCTTTCATTCTTTTCGGTCCAAGTCCGAAGAAGTGCTTAGCAGCTATCAGCATAACAGCGTTCCCGTCTATTATGCTTTCAAGAGTCAGTTTCCATACTGCTTCATTGACGCGTTCGATATCCTTCTTTGATGCTACCGTTCTCGCTTTCATTCTTTTCACTCCTTCTTTCTCATAAATATGTGCAAATAATACTGCCCGTTCACTTCGTTGTAGATCGGCTGACACTCCACAAAGAAGTGATCCGGGTAAAGCTTCTCGAATATATCTCTGCTCTCCTGATTCTCATACATTTCTCTTGCCTTCTTGCGAGAGATTCTGCTGTCGTTTGATCTTTCGACAGGCTGAACGAGATTTCGGGAAGCGTGCCATGCTTTTTCATATGCTTCTATCTCTCCGTTGGTGATGTTCTTCGTCAGATAATTCGCAAGAGCTTCGAAGCCTTTGTCTCCCGGCTCAAGCTGTGATGCTCTGATGATGCCCAGCCCCCAGATGTCTCTTATCTCACTGAGAAGCAGTCCGCCGTTCAGGATGCAGTGATGGTGTATTCTCCCGCTCCGCTTTCCCTTCTCTGTTATCACTATGTATTTCAGATCAGGCAGATTTTTCTTTTTACGGTGTCTTTTCAGTCTCCGGAGGAAGTTTCTCAGACACTTCTCTGCTTCTTCATCGCTTTTCGGATTTTCTGCATAGGTCAGCTCTATCTTGATGTCGTTTTCGTCAAAGTTCGCGTTTAACAGTCTTGTCAGTTTTTTCTTTCTGTTGTGATCATTCAGTGCTTTCTGCACCTCTGATGTCTGTTTTACTTTTTTCCTCTTGCCTTTTATCTGTTCATATGCAGGATATACATTTACTTCCATGTATTTCCCACATATATACTTCTTCTCTCTGTACCTGGTCATCGCAGCCTCGTTCTCTCTGTGTGTGGTCGTTAAGTTATGATAGAATATCGAGCTCTAAGCCCCTTTTCAGGGGATTTTTTTGCAGTCCCGTATTGCAGGGACTGCTTTTCTTTACTTTTCTTTTTTCTCTTCCGGCATTCCGGTCCAGATGTTTATTCCGGTACCGTCAAGCCGCCGGCGGACGTCAGTCCGGAGACTGTGGTCAATCTCATTCATGAAGATGTTCAGAAGCTCGAACACATTCGTTCCGTGCCATGTCTTGTTTTTGTTTGAGACACTTCCGGCAAGGATGTCCGGATCATAGTTAAGTTCGATATTCCCTATCTTGTAATACATCAGAATGCATCACCTTCAAGTTTCTGTGAAATGCTTCCGAATACCGCTCTGAGCTTTTCCATCCACATTTCAGAGTTTTCTGAGAGCTGTGCGAGTTCCAGTGCTTCATTCGAAGCGTTGATGATGTAGGTGAGAAGTTCTTTCATGCGTGCCTTTTCTTCTTCGGCTGCATCCACCTGTGTGGATTCCTCTGCTTCTGCCGGCGTGGATCCGGCAAGGTTTTCGAGTTTCTTCTCATATCCGGCTTTTATGTTTTTGATCTCCTGCTCTTTTTCAGCAAGCTTTCTCTGAAGGTCGTCCGCCATTTCGCTATATTCTTTCTGAAGAGCTTTTTCTTTTTCAGAATAAGTACGCTGCATTGTCTCACGGTAAGATCTCGCCTTTTCGTCTGCTATCTTTGCCGCTCTCTCGTTCAATTCCTCTTCGGAAGGTTCAGCGACAGCCACATCCTGCGGCTTGCTTTCAAGTTCCTTGATCTGCTTTTCAAGCTTTTCGTTCTTCCTCGAAACGTCTGACAGCTCGTTCCAGTGCTCGATTTCGGCATCCTTGATCTGATCTTCAAGCTTCTTTATCTTCTCACGGAGTTTGTCTTCTTCTGTTTTCGCCTTTTCTGATTTCTCCTGCATCTCAAAGAACTGGAGCTGTTCGCCCTCACGTTCCTTTTTCAGCTGTTCTATCTGCGCTTTCAGTTCTGTTACGGAAAGCTCCTCGGGCGTTCCTTCGATGTTCTCACGGTCTTCCTCTGATATCTGGGAGATCATGTAGAGCTTCTGTATTCCCGCTCCCTGATTGTCAAGGATATACTTTTCGTCGAGGTTCTGATAGACGCTGAGATACTTTGCAGCCTGTGAACGCTTAAGCTGGTACTTCTGCTCACAGTAGTCCTCGAAGGTGCTGTATCCGAGTTCCTCGTAGAGCTTGCGTTCCTTCATCTGCGTCATGCATCTGCCGATGTTGTATACAGCTGTTCCGAGGTTGTTAGCCCACATCTGTATTTCGTTATCTATCCGGATGGCTTCATCTTTCAGCGTTAATTCGTTCATTTTTACTTATTCCTTCCTGTATTATGCTGTTTTCTTTGCTTTTTCAGCTTTTTTCTTATTTTCCGCCCTCTCAGGCTCGATCTTGAAGAAGTACAGAGCGTCAAGATAGCACTGATACTGTCTCTCGAATTCCTTTATACTTTCAGGCTTCGGGCTTTCACGGTCGTTCTTGTAGCCTCTGCACTGTACTATATGACCGTCGGTGTTTACTTCCATTGTGTAGTACGGTGTCTGTTCGTCTCCGATCTTTCTGACGAAGAGGATATTGAGCTTTCCGTCTGCGTGTCTGTCGGCATATCCGGCTACACAGTGAACGAGCGTTTTTCCCTCGTTCACGATATCCTGAATGCAGGTCGGAAGAACGATCGTAAGACCGAGGTCGTCAGCTGTGAACTGCAGTATCTGACGTGCGCGGTTAAGCAGGCGGAGTTTTCTGTCCTTTGTCTTGTTACGCTTTGCTGCTTCTTCTGCTTCAAGGGCTTCTATTACTCTTGAACAGCGGTCATGTGCATCGACAAGGCGTGTCGGCTTCCAGATAGCCGGATCTTCAAGATCATACTTTAACCGTCTGCACTGGTCAATATAATCACACCAGTCGTACATTGTGGCTTTGTTCTTCTTCAGATAGCGGAGAATAGACCTGCATGATTCCTTACGCCTGGCTATGAGCTGATCCTTTACAAAGTCAAAACGGTTATAATAAAACCCGTGAGTGCCGTTCAGAAGTTCAGCTATTTCTGCCGGAGTGGATTTCGTGTCACGATGGCGGAGTTCCTTATAGCGTGCTATTTCCTGTGTATCCCACCCGCTCAGAAGTTCCATTTCCTCTGCGGTCATTCCGAGGACCTTCTTGACGTTGTTTGACTTCCAGTTCAGCTTTATGCCGTGCATCTGCTTTTTCAGCTTGTCAGCTACAAGGCTTGAAAAGCCGGTCTTTATGAGGTATTCGATCTGAGGGTGATGACAGTATTCACCGAGAACAGTGATGATATGCGTTGACAGATAATCATGCTGTCTTGAAGATATCAGACCAAAGTCGTTTATCGCTTCTTCGATGTACCGGAACCGTGTTTCACCGATAACCTCACTGCTGATAAGAGTATGACTGTTGTCAGATGCACCGTATGGAGTAATAACGAACACTGGCTCTTTACACTCTGCAGCTTTTTTCCAGACAATTTCCCATCTGCCGTTTCCCTTTTCAGACTTCGGAAGAAATCTCATAGGCGGTTCACCGATGCTGAAATAATAACGGCAGACTTCCCACTCTGTGAAATCATAGATGTGGTCGCAGATCTCGCTGAACAGACTACCGCTGTCGGGTTCGTTGAATTCTCTGTCGATTCGATAGCAGCGGATAATAAGCTCTGTGTCCGATATCGCTCGAAATACGGAGAAGTTTCTTGAATCCCTGTGCTTCCTGCGTCCTCTGCCGTCTGCAAGGTATGTAATGCCCCGCTCACACAGCGGACAGGTATCACGTTCACCGTGAACCGCTCTCTTTGTGCTGAATGTCCTTGAACCGTATGATGCCACTTTCGTAGTGCTGGTATGAGCGTTGAACCACTGCTCACAGTGAGTACAGAAGACGACCTGATGATCATCTTCCCTGTGATAGAGTCCGTAGTGCGGGAAGTATTCCCGCTGCATTTCCTCCCACTCGTCATTATCAACGTCTGAGTTCTCAATAAGCCGGAGTGCGTACTGCTCCTTGTCTGTCATTCCCCTCATAATCGTCACCTCGTCAGAAGTCCAGTAAGTCATCGAGGTTGAGTGTGAGCTTCTTTGAAGCTGATGCGGACGGTTTCGGTGAAGATACCGGCGGCGGTATCACTTCCGGCTTCTTGTACGGCTTTTTCTCTTTGGCTTCCACCGTTCCACTCAGGTGGATGTCCATGTTATAGCTGATAGTTGCGCCGGGAAAATAGAACTGTACTGCCTTTTTGAATACTGTAAAGTCAGAACAAGCACAGTTAGAGGCATTGAAACCTCCTGCTATTTCTTTTATACAGTCATCAAAGCTCTTGCCGCTCTGTTCGATCGCCTGTTCGAATTCAGGCTCCTGTTCACAGAAGGTCAGGAGTGCATCTGCGGTCGGTTTTGCTATAAGTTTACCTACCCGGTTATTTCCGTTATACTGAAAATATGCTTTTTCCATAAATTTTTCTTCCCTTCATAAAAATACTGTTGACTTTTCGGGGACAATCGTTTATAATACAGTTAATGGATTGTCGCAACCAGTCCAACAAGGTTAAGTTATGAAAAAGCTCACTGTTTCTCTGCGGTGAGCTTTTTTTCTGCCCTTTTATGAACTGTCCGGACTTTTCCGGTACTTTACCGGACTTTTGGTTGACTTTCTTAAAAGTTGTTGCTATAATGTTATCAGCGTCTTTATTTTATTAAGTTTAATCGCAAGAGAACCTGTCGCAATTGTCTGTCTGCGACGGGTTTTCTTTTTTTATTCCACCCGTGTGGATTTGAGATAGTCAAGGAGCACGTTCTTTGCTTCTTCAAAGGAATAACACACCTCGACTTTGTTGCCCTGTTCTACGAGCATCATATGCCAGTGTATCTGTTTCGGTGTCGGTCGGTTGCCTTTTACCTTCATTTCGATGTAGAGACTGTGATATCCGCCTCTTGCTACCGGAAGGTGAAGATCCGGCACGCCCGCTTTAACTCCCTGCTGTTTCAGGTGGATCGCTTCTATCCTGTGACGGCTTCCGCCGTTCGGGATGTGATGGAGGAGCTCCAGTTCCGGGAACTGTGCCTCCATGAAATACGCCCACTCAATGAGTGCTTCCTGCTCTCCTGCTTCCCTGCTCTTCATTTACTACTCCGTGCATCTCCCTTCTGAAAGATTCGTAATCGGCTATCCACTGGTTACGGATCTTTTCTTTTCTCGCTCTGATTTTTTCAAGGCTCAGACGTCTGTCATCGTCAACGAGCTTCTGCATGGTGATATATGCAGCTGTTACATAGAGCGGTATGTACATATATCTGATTATCCAGAGGTACGACACAGCGAACTGTGTTGCTATACAGGTGCAGTCGATAATCATAAGCACCAGTGAAACAGCAATGCAGAATGTACGTATCTTACTGCCTGCTATATCCTTCTTATGCATCGACCCTCACCTCCGAATACTTCAGCTGCTTCGTGGCAAGCGTCCACGGGCTGACTCTGAGTGCTCCGGCAATAAGAACGATCTCGCTCTGCTTGAACGTTCCCGGCTCATTCATTCTCAGTCTGAATGTGGCTTCTGCTATACCTGTTTTCTTTGAAATGTCCTTAACCGTGATCTTCTTACGGAACATTTCATAATTGATGTTCGCAACCAGATTTGTTATATAGTCGTTATCCGACTTATGACTTATCATGTCTGCAAGTTTACTCTTTGGCATAAGGATGTTCACCTTTCCTTTCTCTGACGGCGGCTTCATCTGCTGATTCAATGGCCGAAGTAAGCGACACAAACGTTCCGATGAAGAACGGTGATCCCGCTCTCACGAGGGAATACATCGTACCGTATGCGGTAACACGCTTTATTACGCTGTAACGGTCATGTTCATAAACTTTTTCCTGTGATGCATCATACATTTTCTGTTTCTCTCCTCAATTTCCCTGTTTATTCCGGCTCACTTATGCCGAATAATATTACAGAAGCTTTCCGCAAGGCGCATTGCGGAAAAACTTCCATCCCCCTGGAAAGGAGGTGTGTGCTTTCTTTTTCTTCTTTTTTGAAGATCTTGAAGAACAATCTGTGTTTCCGGAATACAAACAGATACTAAAACTTTTGGACCGTATCACAGATGCGACTATTAAGATTCGCAAAATCGTTTCTGAAAGATCTAACGGCGCAACGAACCGTGATGACCTTAACGTTAATGAACTTCAAGACAGATTAAAGGACATCGTGGCATCAGATGCCCGAATAAAGGAGTCTATTGTGCGTGCTACAACGCGCACAACTGATTCTGAATAATCCTGAAGGAGTCCGTCTGCGCCGGCGGCTCCTTTTGTATGTCACCGGCGATATCACCGGAAAACATCATATCTGAGAAAACGGGGCCCGTGACAACAACTAATTGTTAAGTGACGCCCCGACCGCCCTGGCAGGCGGTTCCCTTTTTCCCCTCTCCCGATTAGAGGAAAGGTCTCATCTGCATTTCATTTATGGTGTTCTGAGCTGCTCTCTGAGCTTCTTTCTCAGCGAGCGTCTGATCTATGACTTCACGAAGCCTGTCGAAGCGTTCCCCCGGTTCACCTCTGAGCGCACGGGAAATATACGAAGGCTCCAGTATTACTTTCTGAAAAGCGTCCGGATTTTCTTCTTTCTTCTTTCTCAGGATCACAAGCATATCTATCTGTTTCATTCCCAGCTTAAGAAGCCTCATTTTAAGTTCTAATCCCATATTGATGTCACCTCCGACTGTGTTAACATTGACTTTGTGCCCTGCACATGGTATACTTTAAATATGGATAGCAACAATTTTTTGCTGTTATGATTTTATTATATTATGCATATGCATAATTGTCAATGCATTAACGCATATTTATTTATGCATAAATAGAATTTTATTCATATGCATAATTTTATGCAATGAATAGAGGTGTTATTTTATGACAGTTACACAACGAATTTTTGATATAGCAAAAGAAAAACGAATCTCTCTGACTAAGTTATCACAAGATACTGGAATACCTGTTCCGACATTATCTTCATGGAAGCAAAGGAATACATGTCCTCCGTCAGACAGGTTGACTGTAATTGCAGAAGCTCTTGAGGTTTCGGTAGCTGATCTTCTTCTCGACACCTCAGACGCCGGTGACGTTGTCTCCTCCGGATCCAATAACAATATTCAGAACGGAAATAACAATAATATCGCTATTACCAACTGCGATTATGATATAAACGAAAAAAAGCTCATAGAAAAGTTCCGGGAACTTGACTATGAGGAGCAGATTAAGCTTATGGCGGAGGTTATTGACAGGGTGAAGGAGAAGAAGTAAGGGTTGACAAAGAGCCAGTGTGTGATTATACTTATGATTCAGATAAGGAGTGATTTTTATGAGTACAAGAGAAATGGCTTTGAACATTATCAGTGGCATGAGCGAACAGCAGTTATTAGAGATTATCCGTGATCAGATTGGATTAGATGACATCCCGAACGCTGAAACGCTCGAAGCACTTGCAGAACTAAAATATATGAAAGCTCATCCGGAAGAATATAAGTCTTATATAAGCGTTGATGCAATGTTTGACGAAATACTTGGTGAAGATGATGACGATTAAGTATAGAGTAAAACCGTCCTCACGCTTCAAGAAGGATTTAAAGAGATGCAAAAAAGCCGGACTGAATCTTGATGAACTGAAAACTATAATCCATCTTTTGAAATGCGGTGAAAGTCTTCCAGCTCAATATCGAGATCATGCACTAAAAGGAGACTTTACAGGATCACGCGAATGTCATATTCAGCCTGACTGGTTGCTTATTTATGAAGTAGATGAAGGAGAACTCATTTTGACGCTTGTGAGAACAGGGTCTCACGCTCAGCTTTTCGGAATGTAGTTCCACACGAGTGGATGGTAGAATTATTTTGGAAAGGGTGAAGGTTATGTTCGTAGTACTCGCTAAACCTGTTGACCAGGCATTTGTACTTAATCCGGAAAAAGCGGAAGAGTTTCTCACTCGTAAAGGTGATCCGAAAGTTAAGGCAGAAATACTAAGAAAAGCTAAAAAATTCAGAGAAAACATGATAAGAGATGATAGATTCAAAAAATGATTTACGGGCAGGATAGATGACATAAATGAAAAAAGCTCATCGAGAAGTTCCGGGAACTTGACTACGAGGAGCAGATTAAGCTTATGGCGGAGGTTGTTGACAGGGTGAAGGAGAAGAAAACGGAGTGAGCGTCCATTCGGGTGGATTGTGCGACGAATGGCGATGTGGTATAATTACGTGGAAAGGGTGACTAATATGAATCAAGAACCATTTGACCGCGAAAAGTTTACGGCAGATTTCGAAAACTGGCTAAAAGAAAATCGTGAGAAAGTCGAAGCGACATTTATAACTTTAGAAGAGCTTGCAAACGATCCTGATTTTTTAGAAGACGAACCATATGATGAATACTACAGGCAGGAGGCAATGAATAGTGGGAAAATCAAAGTATAATATTGGCGATGTATATTTAGTTAATTTTCCTTTTGATGAAATTAATAAAAGCAAAATAAGACCTGCAATTATAATTGATCCAAGTCATATCGCCATCCTGTGTATTTATGTAACAAGCAAGGATAAAGAAAATCCATTCAGTATCGAAATCGCTGACTGGCAGCAAGCCGGATTAGCTTCAGAGTCATGGGCTCGTATAGACAGAGTAGTTCCAATCGATGAATACAATATTATAAAACGACTTGGAACGTTGTCTAATAATGATTTTCAGAAAATAACTGCTTTATACCAAGAGAAAGCAAACGGAAAATATCATGAATTTTCTCTGCTTGCATTTAAAAATACCAACGGTGAATTTCTTCAGATATATGATCCGCGATGGAAATGCTGGCTGTTCCCTTATTTCAGAACAGAAGAAAATAACAAAGCTGCAGCTGACAAATTCGCAAGTGATCTCATTGGAGATAAAGTGTTTACTCAATACGTTACTTCGTCGATACACTGTAAATTTTCTGTTAGTGATCAGGTGTATAAAGTCTACGACCACAAGCTGTATAAACTTACCCTTGATCCCGCTCCTGAACATATGCAGAAAAAAGAATTTCAGATCGATGATACAAAATACAGATGGATGTCTTTCAGCGAAATGGAAAACGACGACGAAATAATGGAGAAAAACGAGGAAATCGTTGCATTTATAAAGAAAAACTGCAATTAAACGCAAAAAGAAGAGCACCAGTGAAATGATGCTCTTCTTTTCATAGGATTTCCGTAAAAGGAGTTCTTTGAAGAAAAAAATAGCGTGCCGGTTCCGGGCTAACGGAAAACCGGCACTGTGAACGAGTATCACTACCCGAACCTCTACAGGCTTAGTATAGCATACTCGTTCCTGACTTGTCAAGAAAGGAATGATGTTATGGCTAAGGCTAAAAAGCTTCCGTCAGGTTCCTGGAGGGTGCAGGTGTACGCTGGCAAGGACCAGAACGGAAAGAAGATCATGAAGTCCTTTACTGCGGACACGAAGAAAGAAGCGGAATTCCTTGCCGCTCAGTTTGCAGCTACGAATAAGGAACCAGCTGCTGAAATGACCGTCGGCAAGGCGATAGACAAGTATATCGAGAGCAAGAGTAATACCCTCTCTCCTACTACCATTTCAGGCTACAAGGAAATCAGAAGGAACAAGTTTCAGCAGCTCATGGATATACAGCTCGGAAAGCTTACCAGAACAGCCGTACAGGCCGCTGTCAATGTTGAAGCGGAAAGATTATCCCCTAAGTCAGTACAGAACGCTTACGGGCTTCTGAGGGCCGCTCTTGACATATATGCTCCTGATCTGAATGTAAAAGTCACACTTCCGAAGAAGATAAAACAGATCCGCTCCATGCCGGAACCTGAAAAGATCATTGAGATCATAAAGGGAACCGAGATCGAGTTGCCGTGTCTTCTCTCCATCTGGCTTTCGCTTCGTATGTCAGAGATCAGAGGACTTAAGAAGTCAGACGCACAGAACGGAAAACTTATCGTGAGAAAGTCGATCGTCACCGTAAACGGCGAACACATCGAAAAGAAAATGACAAAGACCTATGATTCCACACGAGTGGAAGACATACCGGAATACATTCAGAACCTTATCGACGCTCTTGATTCTGAACAGGAATATCTCACAACGCTGTCCGGTCAGGCGATCTACAAGAGATTTATCAGACTGCAGGAGAAGAACGGCATTGACCCGCCTATCAGATTTCACGACCTGCGCCATCTGAACGCTTCTGTCATGGTCAAGCTTCACATTCCGGACAAGTACGCAATGGAACGCGGCGGCTGGAGCACGACTTCTACTCTCAGAAATGTTTATCAGCACACTTTCAGTGAAGAACGTGAAGCGGTCAACAGAAAAATCAATGAATACTTTGAAGGTATCATTCACGCCGGTGAGTGATTTTTTAAGAATAAGTCGTGTGAAATTTCGTGTGAACTTTTTTCTTAAAATACTGTTTTTTCAGGGTATTTTTTAGGAATTTATTAAATAATTTACGTTATCAGAGCAAAAGAAAATCCCGCAATTACGTCAGTTGACGCTTTTGCGGGATTTTTCGAGTTATGGAGGCGGCGGGAATTGAACCCGTTTCCATCTTTTAATACGCGCTGAAAATACTTGTATTTCATGAATTCGTGTGAAATTTCGTGTGAACTATCATCAATAATAAAATAGTCCGCCTACTTTTACAACGGTACACTTCAATAGTCAAAACTTCTTATTTCATTATAGCGTTTTGAGGTTCAAAATTCAACGATTTTTTAATTATTTTTTATCTTTTTCTATTAACATACGTATTAATACGTGCTATAATAATTATAGGAGGTGAACCAATGACATACAGCGAACTTAATAAAATATATGCTATTCCGAGATTATCAGAGGTGACTTATTAATGGCTAAATATGCATATCCTGCAGTTTTTACTGCTGAAAACAATTCGTATTCTGTTAGCTTTCCGGATGTCGAAGGCTGTTTGACATTTGGTGAAACAATTCCGGAAGCAATTGAGATGGCCGAGGATGCTCTCTGTCTTATGCTTTACGATTTAGAAGAAGAAGGCAGTGAGATTCCGAAGCCTTCAGATGCTAAAGAACTCAAGGTCGAGAGCAACGAGTTTGTTACAATGATTGCGTGCGATACCGTAGAATACAGAAAGTTTTACGATAACAAGGCTGTCAAAAAAACTCTGACTGTTCCGAACTGGATGAACACACTTGCCGAAAAAGCTGGAATAAACTTTTCACAGGTTCTTCAGGAAGCACTCACTCAGAAACTTGGCTTATAATCTAAAACAACGCGAAAGGCAGTTACGATTAATTTCGTAGCTGCCTTTTCTGCGTCTAACTCTACAAAACTGTTGCGCCTCTTTTTTAGTTTTCCGGCGGTTTCGGTAATGGCATCCAGTATTTAATTCGTGGGTTACTTCCTAAAGGGTCAGGGCTTCCCCACATGTTATAATTTTTAACGTAGTACGCTATAGCATATGTGCTGTAATCACAGTTATAGTCACCATAACGATAATACGTGTACCATACCAGTACATACTCATACGACTCCGGAAGCCGTTCTTCAACGCTGATCCACTCATTCATTTTGTTTCTTGTCCTTATCATCGTTTTCGTCCCGCACCTGTTCAAGAATACGTTCCAACCTTTTCGGGACGGGGAGGCCGAGACGCTTTGCGTTTTCGAGAATGCTGATTCCCTCGTTGCAAGCGTAATACAGGATCGTCATGCTCATGAAGACGTTGCCGTCTTTGATGATGTTTGCGTCGATCAGATGGGCGACGCTTACGAGCATGAAGATCATGATTTTTTTCATGATGCCGGTGCATCCGGCTTTGCTGTTCAGTTTATGCCTCTTTATCGCTACCATGACACCTGTGATATAATCAAGTGTACAGAGTGCCACAAGAGCAAGGAAAAGGCCGTTGATATCACCGTACAGAAAGCCGATTGACGCACCGATCGCACAAGCGAGGTATTCCCAGAGTGACTTTTCCACGAGAACCGCCTCACTTCCTCAGGAGTTCAGTAAACGTCTGCTTTCCTGCTACGCCATCGACTTCAAGGCTGTGGTCTTTCTGATACTCGGTAACTGCTTTTTCAGTGTTGCTTCCGAAAATGCCGTCATCACCTGCAGAGCCTACGCTGTAGTTATCACCGATAAGAAGCCACTGCAGAACTGCTACGTCATGACCTTCCATTCCTTTTCTGAGAGTGCGAAGCTCTATGGTGAAAGTTTTGCCTGATGTTTCCTGTTCACTGCTGTTCGGCGGTTCACTGTTCTTATCTCCTATATAACGCATCCAGTAAGCTACTGTGCAGTTGTCAATGCTTATAGTCTGCTCGGTCACTTGTGTTCTTGATGAACCGTTTCCGTTGACGTATGTCACTATACGTGTATCAAAGTTGTAGTCGATAACTACAGCTACATGGTCGAGCGGGAGCGGTTCGTCGATTCTGTCCCAGTCGAAGAATAAAATATCCCCCCTCTCCGGAAGATCTTCCGGTTCATCCCATTCTGATGACGCTGACATTTTCTTTTTCATCATAGAGCATGACAGATCGTACATGTCAATGCCGCAGGTTTTCAAAATTTCTGATACAAAATGAGCACACCATGCGTGCGTTCCTTCACATCCTGCCTGTTTTCTGCTCCATCCTATACGGTTTTCAGCTGTCTGTGCAATGAGTTCCGCTTTCATTTGCTTTCCTCCTTTTCGCGTCAGTCTCAAACGGTACAGTTTCTTTTATTTAGTTTTCAAGCCGCATAGCAGAACAATGTTTTATCTGTCCGAGATAGCTCTGAACAACTGCGTTCGCCTGCTCTTCGGTCATGATACCAGCTGTATACTGTTTCGAGACTGCTTTGATCCTGTTTTTCATTTTCCTTATAAATTTCTTCGTAGGTTTTCGATACCCCGGAAACACCCTGCATCCGACAAACGTGATGCCTGTTTTGATCTTTCCTATCGCTGTTTTAGAATTCAGTTCAAGATGCAGCGTATGGTTCAAAAAGTGTTCTATCCGGCACTTCCAGACGTTAAGCTGAACAGGGCTTTCGTGAAGAATAACCATATCGTCCATATATCTGACGTAGAAATGAGTTCTGAGTTCATGTTTTATAAACTGGTCGAGTTCATTCAGACAGACATTTGCAAGCATCTGGCTTGTGAGATTGCCTATCGGCATACCGACGGTATACAGCCTTTCTTCAGGAAGAACATCATCAACGCTTTTGCCTGGCGGCAATCCGAACGGTGTATGATCGCATTCGATTATTTCTTTCATGAGAGTTATGAATTTCTCCTCATGTGGAAACTTCCTTTTCAGAATTCCGAGAAGAACTTCATGGTCAACTCTGTAGAAATATTTCGAAATATCAAGTTTGAGATAATACCAGTCTTTTGGCTTGCGGTTTGCAAGTGTACACCAGTCCTGCAGTTTGTCAGCTGCTCTGACAGTTCCTTTGCCTACTCTGCAGCCATAGCTGTGATATATCATGCTTTTATCAAATATGTGATTGACCTGCAGATATATCGCCCACTGAACTATTCTGTCCCTGAACTGCAACGCCATAACAAGACGTTTCTTAGGTTCGTAAACAAAGAATTCACGATAGCGTCCGACTTTATAAGTCTGATATATCAGCTCGTTCTGAATGATGATAAGATTTTCTTCAAGATTCATAGCGAACTTTGCAACTTCCGGACGAAACCATTTACCTTTCGCTGCCTTATGATAAGCGTTCCAGAGATTTTCCCAGGAACATATCTCCGAATATAGATCATGTGTTTCCATAAACATCCCCACTTTCTTTCCCTATAATATTCACGCGTGACTTCCGGCTTACGCCGGTAAGTCTGCGTGGTTCTCATTTTCGTTTCCGAAACTGATGAATTGTTCGGTCTTTCGACCGGGAAACGTATCCCTTTTGCCTGTGTTCCTGATCAGGCCATAGCCTTCAGGTCAAACATTTGTCAGGCAAGAGCGGCACGAAAGCCGATGTTCCAGTTGCGATTCGAGCGGGCATTGTTGCCGTTAAGTGAGAAGACACCAGCGTTCGCACCGTTGTTCCAGTTGCCCCCGCGATAGACGAAGCGCTCCGCAGAATTTATGACACGTTCCCCTATGCAAAAATTATCTTGAAGCGTCGGATTTTATCCATCCGCCTATCATGCGTCCGATCTCTTTAAGTTCCTTACTCCACACTTCATGAAGTCCGGGAGAGATCAGCTTTTCCTCAGGGCTTGCAGCAACGTCAACGAGAGAACGAATGATGTCGAGCTCGACGTCAAGTTCACTCTGATATTCACGTCTGACGTTTCCGTGTGCCCAGTTCGCTTTTATGCAGAGGCGAAGCATACGCATGTAGGATTTGTTCAGATAATCTCTGTATACGAATTTTTCGGGTTTTCTCATATTGTTTGTCCGCTCCGTCACCCGAATCATGGAGCGGACTATTCTTTGTCTGAGTAACAGTATATCCATAAGTCTTTTTACCCGGCGGCAAGCCGCCGAACCAGATCATCAGATCTCCAGATGTCAGATTCCCGGAATGTAAGCGGCACGAAAGCCGAGGCCCCAGTTGCGATACGAGCGGGCATTGTAGCCGATAAGTGAGAAGACACCAGCGACCGCACCGCGGCTCCAGTCGCCCCCGCGAATGACGAAGCGCTCGCCCTGTTTGTTGTTCCAGTACATAACGTCTCCGTTGTAATCTGATGCCTGTGAACCACTGTCAGGGAGCAGAGCGAGCGCTCTGAGTCTGATCTTGGCTGCGTCGCTGATATCACCTGTACAGGTAACATCACCGAATGCACAGCTTCTTGCAGAGTCAACTGCACTTGTGATCGACTTGCAGTATGTCCACTTCGAAGATACATAATCAAGTCTTACTGTATTTCCTGAGATTGAAGGATTCGTATCTGTAGGTGAGCATTCAGGATCAACAAGAGTTCCGTCTGATGCTTTGATTGCTTTCCATAAAGCTGAACCTGCTGTCTGCGGGTTATCTGCATCTGCAGCGTCGTTATTGGCAAGTATCTGAAGTTCGCCCCATACAAGACGAATTCCACCCTGCCATTCCCATACGTTACCGTTAAGATCCCATATGCCGGCCTGTGTACCGTCGTGACTCCATGTGAGTGGACCTGTACCTGTTGCAACTCTGCCTCGGTTCGTGCCGTCCATTGCTGTTACGATTGCTTTATAGCCGCTCTCGGATGTATCTTTACCGTAGTTATTATTTCCGAGAGGCTGTGTGCCGTTCTTCTTGCACCATAAGGCAACTGCCGCCCATTCAGCTGCTGTGCTTACATGCCATCCGGCACCCTTAGCGGTACATCTTGAACTGCATTCGTCAAAATCAAGATTCTGTGCCGGATCTTCTGCAGGGAGTGAATAAGCCTTGCCATTACTCTGGCACGCTTCGTATTTGCCGTACCAGAATCCAGCTATCTCCTGACCGTTGACGATAAACGCAGGATGTGTGTTGCTGTCTCCGCCTGAGAGCACATCGCTGTTCTTAAACTTCGGAATATATACCATCACAGACGGGAGGCCTGCGTCATCAAGCTTGACCTCGTTGTTCGGACAAATCATTTTTACTGCAAGATTAGTTAAATCGAAATTAGCCATGGGTAAACCTCCTTATTCCACTGACCAGAGTGTGAGCACTACATTTGACATATCAAGAGGCAGTGCAACCTTGTTGTGTTCTTCATCTTCCTCATAAGCTATCGCCGGGATATCGACCTGTGCGACATATCTGAGAGCGTTTTCTGCTCCGAGAGTCAGATTTCCGCTCCTGTCTCTGCAGATGTCAACTGACACGTCCCAGTCCTTGCGGTACTTGGATACGTTGATCATGATCTCATCATCGAAGTACAGCTTTGTACCGTTCTGCTCCCAGTCAATCTTTGTTCCTTCATTCTTCTCAATTACCTGTACGCTGTTCATTATGAACCTCCTCTTATTGCGACACGGACGGTTGCTGATGAAGCACTGCCGTCGTATCTGATTTTGAATCCGTTTGTTAATTTGTCGTAGACAATAATATCACCCACATCACCGCTTGCAGCTGTCACGTAGGTATCTACCTGATAGTTCGCGTTCGATCTTGTGTTTGACAAGCTTACTGTCTGTGCCGAGTTGTTGAACGGATATTTCAGCGTATTTGTCATTGAAATATCCTTGATTTCCGGATAAGCTTCACCGTTCAGCTGATTGACTGCAACCATCATCATCTGAAGTGCAATCTGCCCGTCGAGTATGCCGAATTCTTCATTGTTGAAGTTGACAGCTGACTGAGGCGTACCCTCCTGAATGACTGTTCCGGTGTCGGGATCAACTACGTGGTCGATCCATTCTGTGTTCTTGTACATAGACCTCTCCTTCCTATACCTCTCGTAAAGGTACCTTTATTTTTACAAGCGTTCCCTGACCTGCCGCCTTCACGACTGCTCTGCTCTGGTATGCCGCCACATTGCCGTCAAGGGCAATTATTCTTGAAGCGGTAATTGTAGCACTCACACCGTCGAGCTGCGGGAACGTTGCAGTCACAATAATATTCTCGCCATCAACCTTCTTCTGATTAATGGTTCCTTTGTACCAAGACGAGCCTACAAGAACCTCGACTGAGTGAAGCCACCGAAGCCAGTCAGAACGTCGCTGTGCAAGAAATGCACTCTGAAAATATCCCATTCTCTTCACCTCCTGAAATTATACCGGATATGTACCGCAGTTTATTGTGCCGCAGGCCGGAACGCTGTAGAAATACGGTTCTGCACCGCCTGATGTATCAACTTCGTCATCGCACTGGAATCCGCTCCACGGACTTCCCGGATACGTTCCGCATCGTCTTGCGTAATCAAATGCGTAGCCGTTCCCGTCCCAGTGTACTTCGATAGTTGTCTTACATTCAAACAGGTATATGTAAATGCCTGCTATGTGGGAGCGCTCATTCTTGGCTATTTCAGCTGCTGCTATGAACTTATCAAGATCGTCATCAGAAATTTCTGATTCACTGAGTACAACGAACGTATACGGTTCATCAGTCAGCTCCGGCACTTCAAACCATTCGAAAACGTAACCTGAACCGAAATAAGCGGAAACAAGCTGTTCGACCGCCCATTTCGTTCCTCGTCTTCTCTTGATCTCCTGCGCCTGACTTACTATCTGCCTTTTGACTTCAAGTGAAGCTGAACTGTCATACCAGTCAATATCCTGCTCCCATGCAAGCTCATCACATTCGTCTTCGGAAAGATTATCTGTTTCTCCCCAGATCTTCATTGTCGGGATTCTCTCACACGGATCATGAAGGAGTTTATCGACCGCAGCGCAAAGTGCTTTGACAGCTTCATCATTCTGCATGAACACCGGCATGAGCTTTTTGAGTTCAAGATCTGAAAGTTTCATTCCCTGCACACTGATCACCTCGCCACATGACTGACGGTTATATTACCGCTGAACTTCGCTATCGTTGTCTTATCAAGTGCGGTGTACACCGGCTTTACAATCGTCACTCTTTCCGCTCCGACAAGATCGTCAGCCCAGTCCGGACTGAGTATAAGTTTTCTCAGATGATCCGGGTTGATATCCTGCTCAAACTGCGAACTCTGCCACAGATTGTATCTGTCAATCGCACCGTTCTCACCTTCGACCATAGCAACAACCTGAGATTCGTCAGCTTTCGTTGTGTAGTACGTGAGTTCTATATCGTACTCTTCAACGTCCGGTTCTTCTACGATAACCATGTCTGTGAGAGGTTTTACATCTTCTGCAGTGCATTTGTCATACACGTCCTGCAGCTGATCCTCTGTCGGGAGTTCGCCACCGGCGCATATAGGAACAATTCTCACTACGCCTTTCATTGAACGCTTAATGATAATATCTATCGAATTCAGTGAAGCTGACGCGCCTGTCAGTGTGATGGTAAGTAATCCGTCTGAATATGATTCACTGTGCTGATCTCCCGGTACATCTTCTATTGTGAGAGTGTCCGGCTGGAGCTGATCGCCTCCGAGAAATGCATGAGCACTGTATACTGTCAGTGTTCTTTCGATTGTCTCATCTTCTGATGTGACCACGGCGTCTGTTATTGCAGGATCTGCTGACATTGCATAATACCTGTATGCCTTGGCTGTTCCGGCGGTGCTGAGTGCATTTTCTGATACTCTTATTCTTTCTCTGTAGGTATCATCATCCTCTGCATTGCCGCCGCCTGATGTTGATGTAGTGTTTGTTACGCTGTCGATAAGCGGAACTACAGATACATCGACCACTGCATTCAGACCGCCCGCAAGTATGCCGTTGTATTCTGAACCACTCTCTTCGGCTGTAGCTGATACATCAGTGTACAGCTGTCCGGATGTTATAACTGCCGTGCTGTCAGTTACAAAGTACCTCTGCAGATCTCCGGTAACTCGTACACCTGAAGGTATAACTATGTTCTGACCGAATACAGAATCGATGCTGAACCGCAGTATTGTAGTTGCTTTTTCCGCAGGAAGACGTTTCACACCTCGGGTCTCACCGAGAGCATCAAGCGTTTTTCCTCTTGCGTACCGGAGCATTTTCTGTCTGCACGCATCATTTACGGAATTGAACACTGACACAAACACACCTGCAAGAGCCTCACCGAATATACGGCGTTCGTCTCCGGGATAAAGCTGCTCGTTGACACCGCTTTCAAGTTCGCTGAGAATGTCTTTTACTATTGTTCCAGTATCGGTTTCTATAAAATCAAGTTCTGCCATGGTTTAACCACCTCTTTTCTTTGCCTGGACATCGACGGTGAAATCCCCGTCAAGCCCTCCCGAAGGTCTTACCGTGATACTGTCTGTATCCGCTCTTGGTTCATACTCACGTATAAGCCACTGGATACATTCAATGAGATCGCCGGTAATTCCTTTTCTGTCTGTAAGTTTCGTGCTGATTCCCCGCACTCTGTCGCCGTATACTTCACCCGATGTCAGACTGCAAAGGTTCTGAACACAGGTTGCTGTGCTTCCGTTTCCGTATGCTTTCATCACATCACCTCACACAAGCGTAACGCCCTCGGCAAAGATCCAGCGTCCTATTCCTCCGTCATGGAATCCGAGAAGGAGTCTGTCGGCTACGATGTTGCTGACAATGTGACTTTTCTCAAGATCCTCTTCGGAGAGGTTGTTTGCTCCTATCAGATAGTCCGTTGATATGATCTTTACTCTGTCGCCTATTCTTATTCCCTGAACTTCGGCATTCGCAAGCTGATCGTTCTGTTCTTTTCTGAGTGCTTTCGCTTCTTCGCTCGCTGACACTTCAAGAGCCGGAACATCTGCCTTGACACTTGATGATTCCTGATCATACTCCTTGAATTCAAAACTGAGCTTTGCATAGAGCATTTCGCCGCTGTTACTCAGTTTTACATCCGAAACTGATACCTTGCGGAGCTGAACAGCAGGACCGAGGCGGACGCTTCCGAGAAAGAAGTAGTCAACTTTTGAAACGAGCGATTCCCAGTCTTCTATTTCCTTACGGATATCGAAATTCACATCAAGCCCTTTGTGAAGAACTGTTGTAAAATTGAGTGGAAAAAGCTCCTTACCTCTGACGTTCGTCTGTTTCTTTTCTTCGGTCGAATTGTTATTGTCAGCTGTCTGAGAATAGCTGAAAGTGAGATCCTGTATTGCAAGAACGTTCGAAGAATTAACTTCCCACGTCTTTCTGTTCCACTTAGCCATCAGAGCCATATGTCTCACCGTCCGTTCTTCCGAGTATCAGACCTTTACCGTCGGGAAAATACACATACACAACACTGTCATTCTTTGCGAGATGGCCGCTCAGATTGTCCGGTATAACGATACCGTCAACCGTGTATTCTGTTTCCCCGTCCGGTATTATTCGTGCTGTGCGTCCTGATACCGACGCGATCAAGCCTTTGTAAACCATCAGTATCCCTCCGGTATGCCACGAAAATATATGTCTGACCTGTTTTTTATGTAGTCATTTCTTATGCATGTTATAAACATTTTCTTATCCCACAGACTCGCCCTGTCAGTATGAAGCTTGACAACGCTTGCAGCTGAATACTGCGTCTGCAGGGATTTTATTATTCTGCCGAATACGGTTTTCTTGTTCTCTTTCCTGAGGAGTCCTTTAGCATATCGTATTGCCTCACCCTCCGAGGAAGCCTGTACATCACGTCTGACAAGCAGTTCGCCTGTATCGTCGATGCTGAATGTTCCTGTGTATGACCCGCTTATCACCTTGCACGATGTGTATTTCTTCTTTATCATGCCATAATCAAACTGACCGTTCTGACCCACTTCAAGCGTGGATGCTTCTCTTGCTTCCATGTATGGTTCAGAGTAGACCACCAGTTTTTTATTGTGGATCAGAAAACAGCAGCTTTCGTATGAGCAGAGCCGCTCAAGAAATTCAAAATCGGTTTCGTCAGTCTGCGTCAGGTTACGGTAAACCTGCTCTTCGACTCCGTAGAGTGCATATTTCAGCCCGTGCTCTTCTGCAAGCTGTGCAACGATACTTGTAAGTTTCATGCCTTTCCAGTTTCGTGACTTCTTCTCTTTTTTCTCTGCCGGCATAGACAGGGCTCTTATGGTGAAGAGCCCGTTCTGAGCCGACATTGAATGGAGGTACATGGCGCCGCTGTCTGCGTCACCGTATTTCAGTCTGATAATGTCGTTTGCTTCTGATCCGTACTTTGACCATACACCTGCACTATCGTTGAACCGGAGCGTCAAACTGTCCGCATAGTGTTCTGCGTTCATTTCGTGGACACAGAAATTCAGGGAGACCTTGTCGTAAATATCTATGCCGTTGTAGTAAAGTTCTATTTTATCCATCTGTCTGCCTCCATGGCGGGAGCGTGCCCGGCTTGTCGGTGCTTTCGATGACTGGTATTCTCAGTTTTACATGAGCATCGAATACCAGTACATCGCAGTAATCAGGATTGAACTGCATGATAACGTGTGCAAGCTTTTCGTTGTTGTACTCGTTGAGTGCGAGGGCGTCGAAGGTGTCGCCTTCTCTTGTATAGTAGGCTTTATATCCCGTTACTCTATGCATAAGCTGACTCCTCCCTTATTCTCACGAACTCTTCGAGCCAGTCAAAGAATTCATACTCATGTGCTCTGAGCTGATCCATGAACTTGTCACTGTCTGCTCCGCTGCCTTCGACAGCTACTGACGGTGACCATGTGAAGTTACTGAAATCATAGATGATGGTCGTTCCGCCGCCGGATGCCATTTCTCCGAGTGAGAAACCGCTCATTCCGATCAGACGACCTGCCTGACTTGTGAGTGAATTCTGTCCACTCGAGTGGATGTACTCATATGCAGGCGCAAGCAATGTGATGTTGTTAGTCACTTCGCTGCTCATGCTTCTGAGTATCTGGTCGAGTTTTGACCAGAGCGCATCAAGCGGAAGGATGGCTTCTGCACCTGCTTCGCCACCGGCGAGCAGTGTGTTTCCGTTCATGCCGAACAGTGTAGGCTCGGTCATGATACCGCCCTTTGCGTACCATTCGATATTGAACTTAGGAAGTGAACCCCTGCCACCTATTCCGAACGGTGCTTCACCGCCCTCTACGCTGATATGTGGTAAGTTAAGGTGCGGGAGCGACCACTGAAAATTGAGTTTTTCCTTGATCTTGTCGATAACTTCCTGAACCTTGTCTTTTGCCGCTGTGATTTTTTCACTGATCTTGTCGTAGATGTTGCCGAATATATCGGTTACGGTGTTCTTCGCTTCCTGAAGTCTGTCACGGATTGTATCCTTGATGCTGCCGAATATAGCTGAAACTTTATCCTTTGCAGCTGTGATCTTGTCGCTGATCTTGTCATGAATGCCGCTCCACACTTCCGAAACCTTCGAACTGATCGCGTTCCAGATATTCGCCATGATGTCGCGTACTTTTGAGATAACGTTCTCGACCGTGCTCTTCACTGCGTTTATCCTGTCACTGATCTTATTATGGATCGTATTCCATACGTCCGAAACCTTTGAGCTGATTGCGTTCCAGATATTCGTCATGATGTCACGTATCTTTGAAATAACATTCTCGACCGTGCTCTTCACTGCGTTTATCCTGTCGCTGATCTTGTCGTGGATTGCGTTCCATGTATCTGATATGAATGTTCTTATCTTTTCGAATCCGTAGGTTATTACTGCTTTGACCGTTGCAATTGCTGTTCTGATGGTCTTTGTGATCTTTGTCCATACAGTCGTCACCTTAGCGGATATCTTAGTCCATATCACTGTGAATGCGTTGGCCATTGGCGTAAGTACCTTGTCGGTCAGCCATGTAGATATTGGTTCAAAGAGGTTTGTGAGGAACTCCCACATTCCCTTGAATACTGATATAACAAAGTTTCCGATTGCAACGAATACATTCATCACGCCTTCAAGAACTGTTTTCCAGAACTCTTCATTATTCGCGAAGATATTCTTTACAGCTTCCCACGCTCCCGCGAAATCACCCTCAAGGAGTGCTCTGATACCGGAGAATACTTCTGAGATGTTGCCGAATATAGTTTTAAAGAATGAACCTGCAACGCTCCACACAGCTTTTACTATCTCCCATGCAGAACGGAATGCCGCTCCGATGACGTGAACCACTGGTTCAAATGCTGCCTTGATAACAGTCCATGCGCCTACTGCGACAGCTACTATGCCGCCGAATACAGCGGCGATCGTCGGCTTGAGCGCTTCAAAGACTGCTTTTATAAGTTCAACAGCATTTCTGACTGCTTCTGTGATCGTTCCGAATACTTCTTTCGCCTGAGGGAGGAAATCACTCTTTATCCAGTCGATGACCGGACCGATACTTTCCTTTATCTTTCCGAATGATTCAGTCAGAACAGGAATAACTGTGTCTGTGACAAATGTCTTGATGTCGTCAAATGCTACTGTGACGTAAGGAACGATGAAGTCGGCTATTTCTGAAGCTTTTTCTTTCATCCTGTCCCATGCGCCCGTTATTGCCGGCACTGCTTCATCAGCTATGAATGTCTTTGCGGTATTGAACTTATCCTTAAGGAAACCGGAGGCGGTTTCAGCTGCCGCCTGCACCTTTGGTGCAATCTCATCCCACTTGTCACGTATCGCCGGAACTGCTTCGTTAAGAACGAAGTCCTTTGCGTCAGTAAACTTTTCGGATATGAATCCGGATGCTGTGTCTATTGCGTTTCTTACCGGTTCAGGTACTGCGCTCCAGATGTCGTCCCAGCTCGTTCCGAACCATCCGAGGAATGTGTTTGTCGTATCGGTGAGCCAGTCTACAGCTCCGCCGAATACACCCTTGATATTTTCCCAGGCACTGCTCCAGTCACCTTCGAAAATCGCTGTGAACGTGTCTACGAGTCCGAGGATACCGTCAAGAGCCGCTCCTACAGTTGAATCGATAAGTTTGAATGCTTCTTCAAATACCGGAACGAGGAAGTCACACAGACTCTGCCATGCGGTCCGTATCACATCACCGATATCTTCAAAACTGAATCCGAGCTTGTTCAGCCGCTCGGTTATGTTCTGACCGAATTTATCGAACTTCGACCTGATCGAGTTCCATGTATTCAGAATGTTTTCCCGGAACTCGTCGTTTGTATTCCATAGATGCCGGAAAGCGAACGCAAGCGTTGTCAGCACTCCAATGGCCGCAAGAGCCGGAGCTGATACAGCTGCTATAGCTGCCTTGATACCCACCAGTGCACCTTTGACTTTGTTGATGTGTCCGAGTATGGTTGTCCATCTGAAAGCTGCTATAACGCCGCTGAGTGCGGTTACGGCTATTCCTATTTCCGGCAGATATTCTTTTATGTTCGTTACTGCCGGAATAACTTTGTTCGTCACGAACTGCACTCCTGCTCTGAGAACAGGTTCAAGCTGATCGGAAACTTTAAGTTTCAGTTCTTCAAAAGCACTGTTAAGGCTCTTGAGGTCGCCTGCAAGGTTGTCGTTCATGGTTTCCGCCATGGCTGACGCACTGCCCTGTGCGTTTTTGAATGCTTCTGCAAGTTCATCCTGTGAGATTCCGAGACTGTCGAATACCTCACTTGCACGGAATCCAGCGTCGCATGCTTCGTCAAGTGCTTCTGAGAACAGATCTGACGAACCTTCCGATGTGTTCAGAATCTCGTTGAATGTGTCAGCACTTACACCGGCTTTTTCGAATTCATTTCTGATGTCGTCAAGCGATATGCCACTCTTCTGCAGTTCTTCATCAAGTCCCTCGACCGTCACAGATGCCATTCTGAGGGCTGTTTCATAGCCTGCTATGTTGTCTATACCTTCATTGAGAAGGAGGTTCAGTCCTTTTGTGGAGTCCGCTGTGAACGTCGTACTGAGTGCCGCTGCTCTTTCCGCTGAGCCCATACCGTCAACCGCTCCGGACACATCCCTGAGTATTGCCGTGAGGTCTCTGTAGTTGCCCTCTGCATCCATAACAGCTATTGAGGTTTCACCGATCTTGATCTTGCCGTCGTCCATCTTCTTGGTGATGTCTCGCATCATTGCTGAAAGTGCCGTACCGGCTTCTGATCCCTTGTAGCCCTGATTTGCCATACCTTCGAGGAGCGAGGTTACTGTTTCAATATCCTGTCCGGCCGCGTTAAGGTTTGCTGCACAGTTTCTGTATGCTTCACCGAGCTGTGCAGCGGATGTATTACTTGAAGCCTGTGCTTTTGCAAGAAGGTCAGCGAAATATCCAGCCTTATCCGCTTCCATTGCGAATGCTGACAGATAGTCAGTTACCATGTCGGATGCTTCGCCCAGTCCCATGCCGGAAGCTGCCGCAAGGTCGAGAACACCGCCGAGGGCGCTTGTGCTCTGCGTGGTATCCCAGCCGGCGAGTGCCATGTACTTAAGCGCTTCTGCACTCTCTTTAGCACTGAAAACCGTTGTGGCGCCGTATTCTCTTGCAGTCTGTTCAAGGAGTTCAAACTGTTCTCCTGTCGCTCCGCTGAGAGCCTGTACTTCCGACATTGTTGCGTCGAATTCCGCTCCGAGCTGTATTGTGTCTTTTACGAAGCTTTTAATAGCTGACGCTGCTGCTGTTATTGCCTGTGAAGCAAGATTTGCAAGAGTTGCCTTGAAAACTGTGAATCCTTCGTTAGCCTGTCCCGCTGCCTCGTTCGCTTCGTTGAGACTGCCGCTCAGTTCGTCGGATGCGTTTTCCGCCTGTCCTGCACTTCGTCCCGCTTCACCGTATTCTTCTGAAAGCCGGTCGGCTGCCTGACATGCCGCCTGCAGTCTGTCTCGGTTTTCGTTAAGGTCTGTACTCAACTGCTGTATAGCGTAGGCCGTTGCTCTTGCTTCCTCAGTTCCCTCGCGTCCTTCAAGAACGTAGTCGCTGTACTGCTGTCTGAGCTTGTTCAGTTCAGACTCTTCGTTTCTCATCTGAAGTGCAAGTCTCTGAGAAGCTGTTGCCGCCTCAAGCGTTTCAGCACTCATCTGATTGAAGCTTCGCACCGCCTGATTGATCGCATTCATAAGGCTTGGATCAAGCACACCACCGACCGATATCGTGGTTTCTATTTCTCTTCCGCGTGCCATTCTGTTTCACCTGCCTTTTATTAACGGCCTCGTGTCATCTTTGCACGTTCAGCCGCCCGCTTGTTTTCCTCTGCCAGATCTTCTGCAGCTTCGGCGTACTCTATGATAAAATCTGTGAGTCGCTTTCGTTCGAGATCTGATATGCTGGTGTGATAAACTCTGCTGAAGTCTCTGTAGGCTCTTCGGAGCTTTCTGCCGGTGAATCCTTTTCCGAGACTCCGAGCATAAAATTTCTTCCGATCCTCATGAACTGAACTATGTCAGAGCCTTTGACTCTTTCAAGATCTGTCCAGTCTACCGACGGATCAGCAGCTATAACTGCCGCATATCCTAAATAGATATGAAGAGATGTGTCGAATTCCGATGCCGGAACGATGCTCATTGTCTTTCCGCTTGATTTTCTTGCTTCCGCTTCAGCGAAAAGAACGCCTGTTATCTCATTTGTGTCGTAATTTAATTCTGTCACCTGTTTGCCGTTGATCAGAACAGGATTTTTGAGTGTGATCTTACCCATATGGTTAGTCCTTTCTGTTTCTGTGTTTAGCAAAAGCCGCCGAGCCGAGTGCCCGACGGCTTTCGCAGTATGTCAAAAAATCTTAGAGGTATTTTTCGAAATCCTTAGCGTAATTAATTCTGTTTACACGGAGAACTGAGTTGAGACGGTCAACGACAAGCTTTTCACTGCCGTCTACGTAAAGTTCAAGACGTGTTACTGTGTACTTGTGTTCCGTAGTGACTGCATCACCCGGCTTGACAGCAATGTCAGGGATGGAGAGCGGAAGTGTCTTGACGAACGCCTTGACACCTTCTGTCTTTGAGTCACCGTTCTTGGAAATGCTTGTCTGAGCCCATCTGAATTCAAAAACTCTTCTGCCAAGCCCGATGAGGTTTGAGAAACCTTCATCTGTTCCGACTTTGTTAATTGTGAGTTCCATGTTTTCGAGAAGTCCGATAAGAGCTACATCCATGTTTCCCATGGCGCTGATAGTTGCTGTCTGAAAGTTGAGACCAGGAAGTGTGAATTCAACGTCTCTTGCAACAAGTCTGTTGTCAGCGTAGACTGTATCTGCGAGGATCGGACCTTTAACGTCTAACCATTTTCCCATAGCTTCTTACCTCCTTATTCGCCGTAATATGTCTGGAATCCGTCATCTGTATAAGCAGCGCGGACTGTAGCAGACTTGAGAGGCGGTGTATTTGTTGCGGAGATATTCCATGTGAAATCACCGTTGATGATATCAGCATCTGTATTTTCCTCAGGGAGGAATTCTACAACAGGATCTCCGATAAGAGCACCGATACCTACGAGCGCATCGAGCTTTGCGTTTTCAGCTGCAAGGATGGTATCCTTGAGGGCTATTGTCATAGGCTCGTCAATATCTGTGCCGTGGTCAAGCTGGAAGCTGTTTGTGATGTATTCGAGCATTCTGATGTTTACATCGAATATAGCACGTGCATCCATTGTACCGCCGTAAGTGTAAGCCGCTGTATGCGGTCCCCACATTACCCAGTTGCCGCCCCAGAAGCAGATAGTAGTGATACCTTTTTCGTTGAGAGTGTTTGCTGTTACCTGATCGAAGCCCTGATTTGTTGCTCCCGCTCCGAAATACTGCTTTGCTGCTGTTACAGGCTTGTTTGAGATCGTTTCAAACGGGATACCGTCGTTCTCGTTGTCCTGTCTGAGCATCATAGCTGTTGCAATGGTTGAGAGGTGGAATACTCTGCCTGAACCGTCTACAGCCTGCGGCCAGTAAACCTTTGAACGTTCAGAGTTGTATCCGTTTGAATCCTTCCATGCAAGAGCTGCAGTTATTGTTGTGTTCGATGCAACAGGGATATCAGCATTTACAAAGCCGTCCCAGTGGCCATTAAGTTTTGTTACAGTTGCTACCATTGCGGAATATACCGCCGCATGTTCTGACCAGCCAGGAGCTGCAAGAACTGTGAGAACTGCATTGTACTTCTGGTATAAAAGGTCGAATGCCTTGAGACCTGTGTACACACCGTCTGAAGCTGAACCGACGATAACACTGTCTGTTACGTTTGTGAGGTCTACTTCGTAGTAGTTTGCACTTACCGGTGAAGTAACTGTGTCAAGGAACGTTACTGTGAGAGTGTGAGTATCAAAGTTATACTCAAGTGTGTAGTCTGTGTCTTCGACCATATCAGCGATAGCGAATGTGTCGATGATGATGGTGTCGGAAACGATAGTTGCCTTGCTGTTTGCGACTACAAGGCTTGCAGATGTTGCGGATGACTTCTTGTGTGCAGACGGGTCAAGTACGTTCACGAAGTATGCAGGCGCAACGTTCTGAACTTCAAAGTTCTGAGCTGCTACTTCACAGAGTGTGAACTTTGCCCAGTCTTCTGACTTGCCGAATACACTGCTGAATTCCGCACCGCTTGAGATTTTGACCGGTGTGTTGATAACGCCGGCAGTCGCAAAACCTCTGATGAGGTTGACAGGTGCTGTACCGATATAGCCGGCAACGGTGGAGCTTTCTGCTGTAGATGAAACTCTGCTGCCTGTTATCTCGGCATAAGTGCCGTGTTTATAGCTCATTTTTATTCCTCCCGTTATAAGAATTGATTGTAGTCCGGTGCTTTTGGTGTAAGTCCTACTTCAAGCTGAAACGAGATCCAGCTGTGCCAGTAAGGATAATAATCGCATATGTCACCATCTTCAGTGAACAGCCCGAACTTAATGCCGCTCTCCTTGATGATCCTGTGACCTGCGATGTATTCCGCCTTTTCAAGCGTGTTCAGAACAAGATCCTGAAATACCATGTTGTCTTTCCATCCGTCAGTCCCCTTTTCAAAGGCTGCTGAGTCAGGATCAACAAAGTACGAATGACCGCCGAGTGCGTCGATGTTGCCTTTTGGCCTGTAAAGCTCATTCCCGTGAACTCCCGGATTCCAGCATGCAAGCACTATCCGCATATCAAGCGTTCTGATCTTGTCTATGAGCATATCCGTCCCGCTCACCATCTGTACACATACAGACGGTACAGGTGCGGGAATGCTTGGCGGAAGGCGATCCTTGCCCGGAACGTACAGCGGGAAGGATGCCGGATGAACAACTTTTGTTTTGTAGCCGCCGTCATTCCGGAAATCATCCGGAATTTTAAGTTCGATCTTACTACAAATATTTTTTGCTATCCAGTCAGCTGTTTGCTGAATTACTTCTGTAAGCATCCTTTCACTCCCTTAGTACATCTTGTTCTGAGCAATCGCCAGTTCTGTGATGCCCATTGCCGCGTTTGAATATCTGATTATCATGACTTTGCCATCAAAATTTATCAGGTTGCCCGGCTCAAGGCTTTTCGGAAGGTCTGCCGTTCTCGCATAGAGGAGAAGGTCAGCTTCCACGAGTTCAAGTATCTGGCTTTTCTCTTTCTGTGACATCTTAAGCTCTGCGAGCTTGTCGTTGTCAATGATCATAAGCACCTGCTTACCTTCGATATCGTGATATTCTCCAAATTCATCAAAATTCAGAAAAACGTTGTCGATGTCAGCGGCTACCTGTTCCTTGAACGTCATTTTTTCTTCTTCTTTCTCTCTTCCGGTTTCTGTCCGGGCTTGTCCACTCGTGTGGATGGTTCGGCTTCTTCCGGTTCTTCTGCAGGTTCTTCTTCCTGCTTTTCTTCGGTTTCGTCGTTTTCGCGAGGCTTTGGCGCTTCTTCTGCCGGTTCTCCGACATACTCTGCAACACCCTGTTCAACGAGTTCGGCTTCTCTTGAGGGAGAAAGAGAGAAAGGTTCTGAACCCGGAGTCATGGCTTCAACGTGGTCGCCTTTTTTCAGACCGTAGGTTCCCTTGATGATCTTTATCATTGCTTTCACTCCTTATTCAGGATCAGCAGCTGATACACACGGAGGCTCTTCTTCGTCAGCTTCCGCTCTGAGTTCTTCAAGTAGTTCGATAAGCTGAGTTTTGTTGCGGCAGTTACGTGTGTCACCGCCGAGCTCTTCTATCATTGCCTTGAGCGCAGAGTTCGGAAGAGCTGCAAGATCCTCTTCGTCTGATTCGTCAGCTGCTTCGGCAGGTTCTTCTGCCGGAGCAGGTGCAGTATAGCCGACATACTCAACTGTACCCTTTGCAACCAGACGTTCAGCTGTTTTATCGTCTACACTGAAAACTCCGTCAGAAGCTTCCTTTGTGCCTGTTCTTACTACACCGTTTTCGTCAGTCCATTCGATACCGACTACACCGGCAATAACTTTCACGTTCTTCATGCCGTCCTCCATCAGAGTACATCAGAAACGATGAACGGGTTGGCGTTGTTCGGCATACAGAGAGGTGCTGTTGACAGCATGATCTCACGGAGGTTTGAGACAGCGTCAGAAGTGAACTTCGGAACATCAATGCCTGCATATGTATGGAACTGACCATCAGCCTGTTCAAGCTGTGTGATCGCACCGTAGATGGTTCTGCCGGCATTAGGAGCTGTTACACATACCCAGTCAGCAGGAATATATGACTTTGTATTGCCGTCGATATCTTCATACTGTTCGTCGTATGTAAGAATGTCAAGCATTCTGCCCTTTACGTTGAGGCGCATGATCTTTGAAGCACCGGATGGAAGAACTTCAGGGTTGATGCCGCCCATTTCCATTCTTCTGTTGTCCATGAGCTTGATGAGCCATTCGTTGTTGAGAAGCACGTCAGCTACGTTCGGAGCAACGATACATTCTGTTGCAGGGAGTCCCTTGGATGTGAGCATCTTGATCATGTTTGCAAGGTCGTTGATGATCTGCTTGCCGGATGCTTCTGTTGTTGTCCATGGCGTGCCGCCTGTTACAGTGTAGATAGCAGGGTTTGTCATTTCATCGTAGAAGCGGACTTCCTTTTCCTCGTAGTTGCCGAGGTCGTCAACTATCTCCTTCATGATGCACGCGTTTGTGAACATTACCTGTGCGGCCATTTCCTCTTTACGTCTGATGTTCATTTCCTGAAGTTCCTTAAGGTCGTTCATGATCATGACACCCTGACGCTGTTCAGGTGTGTAGTTGCTGTAAAGAGCTTCACCGAATCCTCTCTTTGAGAGTTCGTCGATTGATAATGTTCTCTTAGGTGCGATGTGTGAAGGCGTAAATTCCTTCATTGTGTATCCGTCACGGAATACTGCCACGCCGTTCTTACGAGGTGCAACGAACGGAGAGGCTTTCTTTGTGCCCTTCTTGTATTCTACAAGTACATTCTGAGTTGAGAAAACGTCAGAAGCTGTGTTTGTAGGAAAATATCTGTCGAGAAGAAAACTTCTTGCAGGTGTGATCTGCTGAACAGACGCCAGAAGGGTTCTTGTAGCAAAAAAGTCTAATGCCATACTGATCTCTCCTTTCTTACTTGATCGCATCTGAAAGAAGGATGCCTGCAATTCTGAAAGCTTCCTTGTCATCAGCTGTGATAGTATAGCTGCCCTTGACGATAAGAGCGTTTTCGTTGAAGTGGCCTGTTCTGTAGGCAACCGCTCTGCCGTCTGTAGATGTGCCGACTGTTACGTCGTCAGCAAGTACTGCGTTCGCTGTGAATGTACCGATAACAGTCTTGACAGCGATGCTCTTTGTGTTTGCCGGTGCTTCGTCAAAGATAAGATCGCCGTTTGCAGCGATGTAGCTGAAGCCGCTTGTGAGAGCTGTTCCGTCAACCTTTACCTCTGTAACTGCTGCAGGGATAACACCGTCGTCGATAAGGCTGAACTTAACTGTTGAGCCGTCGCCTGTAGCTGTGAATGTTCCTGCTGTTCCGGCTGTACCGAGAATGTACATCTTGCCGTCTTCGCCCTTTGCAAGTGCTGTACCGCGCTTGTAGGTTACTTCTTCAGCACCCTTGGCAATTGTTACAGTGTACACTTCCGGTGAAGGAGCGAGACCTGCAATCAGATTGTCAGGCTGTACTGTCGATGTGTCGATCGTCTGATCAATTCTTGTACTCATTACTTGATTTCTCCTTTCTGACTGTTGAAGAGGTCAACTATGTTCTTGAACTCTGCTTCGTCTTTTTCAGCTTCCGTCTTTTCTGCTCCGCCGTTCGGTGAAGCTCCGACTGATGCTGTGCCTGATGCCGCTGCATCTTTCTGCATGTCTGCGAGGAAGTTCTGACCTTCTTTTGCTGACTGCTTAAGAACTCTGAAACTG
>Ga0326514_10000230_pt1 | contig 36639 bp, 56 predicted proteins | sample 3_2548_0518_D_FD_203653 | JGI IMG/M metagenome (GOLD analysis project Ga0326514, IMG submission 203653) | Bovine rumen microbial communities from UC Davis, California, United States - 3_2548_0518 | ecosystem: Host-associated > Mammals > Digestive system > Stomach > Rumen | place: USA... | reverse complement strand
CTTTTGGAAAATATTGTGCGTGAAGTGTATTATTTAAATCTTCAGGCAATTCATACTGAAATTCAAGAAAGTCAAATTCAGTAGGTGTATAATTTAATGTGTCCTTAAAGACCTTATTACATCTTTTACCATCCCAAGTTTCAAATTCACCTTGAGAATCATATTCGTATGACTTAATATGATGTAAATATTTTGTAAAGAAATTACGATTTCCTAACTTATCAATATAAGATATGATAAGCTTTTGCTCCTTTTTGTTCCATGTTCTATCTAATATCATGAAAATAAAAAATATATTTTTGTAAACCCAAATTGGGTATCTCTATTGAGATTTTATTGTTGTGTTGTTTTGTTAATTGTTGTTATTAATATAGCCTTTTTCTCTTTCAATTTCTCTAAATAATTGGATAACGTTAATTACTAAATATATGATATTTGACACAATTATACTTCGTGCTGAAGGTGATGCATCTAAAATCATATAAGCAAATATTATATTGGTGCTACCTCCAAGAATCTGGAATATTCGTAATTTTACTGTTCTACAACAGTAAGATATCAATAAGAATAATGTAGCCGTATACGATACTATTTCGGCTAAATCCATATTACATTTCTATATTTGGCATTTCAATTTGATTACCAGTCATTTCTGTCCAACCGCGATTTTCACCTACACTATGCAATGATGTCTTTTTAACCAAAGGCTTCATTTTTGCTTGAGGTTGTTCAATAGGTTCACTGGTATTCAATTGACTTATAAGCATATCAATCTTTTGATTAGTTATTGTCTTGATATACTCCAATTGCTGAATAATTTCATAGTTTGTCATTATTACCTTTGAATATATTTTTATCAAATTTTAAATTTGTCTTAAATAAGTATTTAGCTAGTAATTTTCGAATGTCAACTCTAATTTCTGTCCCTAAAGATTCCATCTTCAAATCCTTGTATATTTTTATTCAATTGAGCCATATTTAATCGCTTTTGACCTAAACATGCATATTCTTGTTCTTGTTCAATTGCAATAAATCTTCTATCCAATTTATATGCAGTAACTGCTCCTGTACATACACCTGCAAATGGCTCATAAACTAAATCACCGGGTTTTGATGATGCTAATATGAGTTTAGCATAAAGTTTTTCTGATTTTTGTGTTGGATGATCTGTATTTTCAGACATTGACCAAAATGGTACAGTAATGTCAAACCAAACATTAGATGGATGTGTCATTCTATATGCACCATCACCATCATCTTGCCAGTCTTTATTATTTCCATTTTTATCTTTATATGGAGCTAATACAGTTTTCTTCATTTTTACTGCATCTACATCAAAATAATAATTGTTCTTGTCCTTAACAACCATCCAAATATCTTCAATATTGTTTTTCCAATTATTATTTGCTCCTCTACCTTTATCTCTTGACCAAGTTATGCGATTAACTACATCACACATTCCTTGATTTTCTAAAAACTCTAATGCTTTACGTTGTATATAAGATGTCTTCCAATCTCCACAAATATACATTGTACCACTATCTTTCAATACACCTAAACATTTTTTGAATATATCGAGAATATAATCATAATACTCCTCATCAGACATTGCCTTAAATGTTGTTGTGGAATATTTTTTTGTTATATTATATGGTGGGTCTAATAGAATTAAATCTACTGGTGGTATTGACATATTAACAATATTGAAGTCACCACAAATTATTTCATTAGATGCACGATAATAATATTGAATTTGTAACTTCAAATCATTAATTTCACTATCATCAAGAGTTATTGTTCTATTCATTGATGCTCTTTCTTTTGCCATAATTACATACTTTAATTTAAGTTTAAAATAGAAAATGGGAATTGATCATTCAATTCCCATTTTATTATCTAGTCAAATTTATAAAATGCGAAGGTTTCAATTCTTGTTCATTACTGTCGATAATACTTCCTTCATCTTCTGTGTTATGTACTTCATTATTCTCTGGTTCTGAATCTTCTGTAATTGAACTTTCGGTTTCTTCTTGATTTTCAACTGTACCCACTGGTTGTTCTCCATTATCATTATCGGATTTATCTTCTGTGGTTGTAGACTCTCCTCTTGTTCCATCTGTTCCCTGAACTTCTGTTGTTCCAGTGAGTTCCACATTTGATTCGGACAACCCCTGTTGTGTATTTTCTTTTTCATTTTTTAACTTTTCTAATTCTTTCTTCAAATTGTCAATCTCTTCATCTTTCTTATCTAATGCTACATTTAAATTGTCAATTTCTTGCTGTTCACTTAATCCTTCACCTTCAGGAGGACCATCTTCTTCATCTTTATCTCCATATACTTTCAAAAATTCTTCTTTATCTTTAATTTCTACTGGAGGATTAGGTCCCTTTTCTGAAGTTATCTCTGGAACTAATATTGGAGTGTTATTTTCTGCTGATTGATCAGTCAAATAATTTGTTATCATTGATGTAAGTAACAATGCTGCTATAGGAAGCAATGCACCTACAAGATAAACAATTATGACATTAGCCTGAGCATCAGGCAAATCAGTCCAAATAAATATTGGTTCTTTAAAATATCGTAGATTTTCAACTGAATTTGTTATGATATATTTATATGAACTATAAACATTACCAATAACCTGAACCAATGTAAACATTGTCATAAGCACCCAAGGCATTATTCTACCTCTATCTTTTGTAGATGTAAGCAAACTAAATAATACAGCAGCTTGACCTACCTCGAATGCAAATGCCAATATGATTGACATCCAATCATTATTAGCTAAACCAAAGAACGCACATGCATGAAAAAATGAACTAAATGCAACAATTAAATAAAGAATAGCAAAGAGACTAACGTAAATTGTCTTCTTTGTAAACTTCATTGTCTAATTTATATTTTTCTTATTTAAAATAGATTTATTTTTCACTATTTACATATTTGAACAAATCTTCTTCTGCTTGAGCTTTTTTAAGTTCTTGTAATTGGGCTTTCTTTGCTTCAAGATCTTTAATACCTTGTTCTATTCCTTTTATTTCATCTTCTAAAGAAGTAATAGTAAGTGGTCTAATTTGTCTCTTGCATTCCTCTTCACATTCTGCCTTATCAAATGAAAGGAAATGCCATATACTTTTCTTAGTAAGATATTTATTAAAGAATTTTGGCATAACGTCAAGAACTTTTATTATATCTTCATATCCAAGTTTAACAGCCCATCCTTTGAAATGATACCATTTTTCTACACCTGACTCTCTTAAAGCATCCCAGAATAAATCATGAGATGGGAAATCAATTACACCACAAATAACATATTTATCGCCTTTTTCTTTATCTATAGAAATAGCATAATCAACCATTCTGTCTTTTTGAGTTGCATCTGTCCATTTTTCACGTACTCCCCATACTGCATGAATTCTATCACCAGCATTCATTTTAAGAAGTTGTTTCTTAAGATTTTCTAAGTTAGATGAATTATATTCAGATTCATTTATATATTTTGATAATTGTTTCATGTTTAAATGCTATTTATTTTCCTTCATATAAATCAAAGATGTCCATGTGATGGAATTTACATTTTTTAATAATATCTTCATCCTTAATTATATCCTTTTTAAGATTAGCTGGCAAATTCTTTTGCATTGTTGTATGCCATACATGAATTTCACCATCTGCACCAAGTTCAGCATGTTTCTTCATTCTATTTGGTTTAAGTGTAAATTCAAGGAATTTATCGAGTTGACCAAGTGTAGTAAGATAATATGTCATTAATTTATTTCCTGCACTACCATTTTGGAATGCTTCATCAGCATCACCCATAAGTACAGCATAATATTTCTTTTTATCTAATACTACAGTTTGAACAAATATATCTGCTTCACCATTCCAAGTATTTTTGTAGATAAAGTCTTTTCCTTGTGCTTTTACATAACAATGTCTTACATAATCAGGAAATTTCTTCTTTTTAGTTAATGTGTATGGTGATTTATCGGGTGTTGGTGTAGAAGCAGCTGCTTTGGTTTCTGCTGAGAATGCATTACCAACAGAATCTTTTAATTTATTAAGAGCTTTAAATACTTTTTCAAATATTTCTTCATCCTTAGTATCTGATTGCAAATAAACATGTTCATAATATTTAAATGCGCTTTTAGAAATATTGGTACAACTTTTTATACTAACATCTTTAGGACTAACTGCAAATATTCCTATATCTTTATGAGAACCATTGTGTTTTTTTAACTCAAAAACTAAATTAAGCTCTTCAAAAGGTAAAACAATAAATATATTCTGATATTCGTATTTATCTTTGTAATTCATAGCCCAATCTAATCCCGATTTAAATGATTGTGTAGCTATAACTACGGCGTCACCATCACCATGTCTCTCTGGAAATCCTTTAAGTTCAGTTACATCTTTATCTTTCAATTCAAGATTAGATTTATCTGAGCAAAATTCATCAAAAGTCATATCAAATTTGTCATAAGAAGCTTTTGCTTCTACAACAATTGATCTAAAAATTACATCATGCAATGACTCTTTAATATTTTTCATATTATATAAGATTATTTTTATGCTTCTTCTGCTACACCCTTAATAGAATAAATTTGACCCATACGATTAGTCCAAGGAAGTCCATCAGATACTTTACCAAAAGCTCTCTTTGGAGACTTACAAATTTCAGGATATGTCTCGCGGAATACTTTTCTAAAGTCTTCAAGATTACAATTACATACTGCATCAATTTTACTTGGTGCTCCTGATAATTTCTTTTGAGTGTCATTATCAACACAGAATACCTTATCACCTACCTTAAGTGATCCTTTAGCACCTGCCAAGAATGATTTACCTGCACCACCACGGCCCATATAAATTTCACCATCTTTCCATTCTTCCCAGAAATTCTCAAATGATTCCCATTTTGTCTTACCAGCCTGATTCATTGTACCTGAAGAAATACACCAAACTATATAATCTGCATCACCTTTATTGATTTTACCCTTCTTCATTTTCTTTTGAGGAGCATCAATAAATTCCATTGCACGTTCTTTTGTACTACATACAGGACTAATTGCTTCAATATACTTAATTGTAGCATATGCCTTTGTATGTCCTTTTGATCTTAATTCATTATATGTGTCTACTGTAACTACGCGTTGTGATGTTGAATCTTTTGAATGATAATGGTCTGCCGCAGTTGTTACTTCAATAGCCACCCACTTTTGATCTTCATTCTTTTCTAAAATATATTCACTAATTTGTTTCATATTATGATTATTTAATTTTTTATTCAAATCTAATAACTTTATAGGCTTTACCCTTTTCCATAATTTCTTTATTAACACATTCATGTGTTTTAACATTATAAACACAATATCTTTCACCACCTTTATATGAATCAAACATTTTCTTTGATTTAATAAACATTCTTATATCAAATTCATCAACCTTTTCATTTGATTGTGTATAATGAGGAGGAAAGCAAAGTACAAATTTAACACCTTGTTTTTTAAGGTCATTCCACATATCATCTGTAAATGATTTTATTGTACGAGCTCTATCAGTATCTATATGAACATTTGAACCTATGATTTTGTCAAATTGAAATGTTTCTCCATTAAATTTTATAGAACCATATCCTTTGAAATCTTCACGTTCTTCTAAAAATATTTTAATATCTTTCATAATTATTAACCTTCATATTTTGCAAATTGTGTATCTTGGTGTTCATAGCTATAATATGAACCTTTATGAGTTTCTTCATCAAGAAAATCAACAAATGCTTTAACTGTCATAGGAGTTAATTTATATTTTTTAACTTCACCATTGTCAGGTCTTAATTCATTTTTGACAGCTTTAATAAATTGCTTACATTCTTTATCAGAATTAAAGAACATACCTTGATGTGTCAAAACAGGACGAGCATAATGTTTAATTATACCATTAACTCTTGATTGATGATTTGGGAGTTCAAAAGTTTTAACTGCAACATAAACAGTATCACATAATTTAGGAGCAATTTTAACAATATCATCAAGTGTCCAATGATCTAATCTAAACTTGTCTGGCAATGCAGTATACCATTTCTTTGAATCTTTATCATGAATATATAAATGTTCACCATTATCATCAAATACTGCAAATGTATAAGCTTTGAACTTTTCATTTAAAGCATCAATTTCATCTTTAAATTCTTCAAAATTTATAGATGATGTTGATTGCTTCGCTTCATTTATAAATCTAACTATATCTTTCATTACAATTTACTTTGTATATTTCTAAGTATAATTAACATTGTTTGATATAAATCTTTCCAAGCACCATTATTTGTCCATTCTGAATCTACTTCTTTAGAAAATTTCATATATTTTCCAAGATCTTTTAATCTCATTGAAATATCACATGTGTTATTTTCAAAATTGTTAAATTCAATTTCACATACACCAGCTTTTCCACAATCTACTGAAATATGTGTATCTTTTTTAGACTCTAATGATTTTTGTATTTTCTTAAATAAAAATATATCATTTCTCTTACCATTTTCTACTTGAGAAATATTACAATTAAATTCATTATTTTGTGATTCTAAAATATATTCTTTAATGTCTTTCATAATTATATATTAAAATTTAATTGGCTCATTTAATTTAAAATGCTGTAAATCTTCTTGAGCTTGATAAAATTCACTATGACTCATTGAAGATGGAGAAACATTATTTACTTTTAATTCAACATCGCGAAGAGAACCATGAGGTACACCATCTGTCCATCCACAGTCCCAGTCCAATCGTAAACTACCGCCTAATTGACTTGGTAACTTAATTGAAATTTCATCTGGAAAATCTTTATTTTCTTTAGTTACTATTTGAACTATCTTTTTAGCATTCTTATCAATCCATTGGTTAATCCATCCAAAATAATTAGTTAAAAAATCTTCTTGATAATATTTTGTACTATTGATTTTTTCTTTAATATATTTCTTAGGTACTTTTAATTCATAACCAGGAAATTGAATTACATCTTTCCAATAATCAAATTTTTTTGATGCTGCTTCATTTATAAAATTAACTATATCTTTCATATTATTTTTCGCATCTTTTTATTTTTTCAAGATCTCTACCCTTAAGAATTGTGGCCCATTTAGGTGCATTTTCAGGATCTTCACTATGTTGAACAATACTTCCCCAATAACTATTTTTACCATGCCAAGCTACACAAGCTTCAGGTTCTGAGAAATTCCATTTAGTATTATCATTAACCTCCCAATATTCTGCTTTAGAAATAGGTTCTTGTTTTACATCAGCTTCCCAATTATTGGAATATCTCATGTCATTTCCAACTCCTTTAACATAAAATCTAATAACATATCTTGGTTGTTTAGATTCATTTATTTTATTTATTAAGTCTTTCATTTTGTTACTGATTTCATAAATTTATCGTTTTTTAGTTTATTCATTGCTGAACCTTCTTTATCAGGAAGTGCAGAAGATTTATCATTTGCATCTGTACCACCTTTAAAAATTTGTGGCATATCATCTCTTGAAGGAGCCGCTTCAAATGGATAATTATTTGCCTTTATATCTAATAATCTTTCTTCAAGATACTTCATAATGTCATTTCTATCTTTGCATTCTTTAATGTACTCACAATATACATCAATTAAAGAATCATCAAAAGTATCTTCAAGATATTTGCGAATTTTTTTTCTATCAAAATCATCATCAAAGAAATTAGGTCCTTCTACTTTATTTGAAGGAAGTTTACCATTATTGTTATTGTCATCTGCTTTAACAGCAGCTATTGTACCTTGAACAGCTTTTAACATTTGAATTGGAGAAATATCACCATCATAATTGAATGCTAATATTTTTCCTGTAGGATTTAATGCTATAGCTTGTAACCAAGTATGATGACCATCTATAACATAGTTCTTTCTAAAAGTAACTATAGGTTTGTTAATTTCAATTGGATTTGAGAAAGTCTTCTTAAATGATTCTTCTTTTACTAAAGCATGTTTAAGAGACTTATCTAAATCAATTTCTCTTTGTGTTGGCATTAATTGAGATACTGTGATTTTTTGCACACTAAATTTAAGTTTAGTATCACCAAGTATTCCACCAAAACCATCTTCTAATAATGTTGCCGATTTTGGGTCTTCCAACATTTTATTAAGTGTCTCTACATAATCCTCATAGTTTTTATGTTTCAACCACTTCTCAAGCTCTTTACGACGTTGCTTATTAGAAGTGGTTGAAACTTCTCTTGATTCAAATATGTAACTATTGAGTGTTTGCATTAATTATTTAAACTCTTTAAGATATTTTTTAAGATTTTTAATATCTTTTTGTTTCCATTCATCATTACCTGATAAACTAAATCCCCAAGAACATCTGCCTTTATCGATTATTTCTTGAAGGTCTTTACCATCTTTATCACTATTAATAAGTTCTTTGTTATAAAGAACATAGTATTTTGTTGATTTGCCACGATACTTACTATTTGTCTTTACAATAGCAATACCTGTCTTATCAAATTTCAAACCATTGTAAAATTCAGTTGTATCGTCATCATCAGCTTTAAGTTTGACACCATTCTTAAGAACTTTAGCAACTTCTAAGATACTTCTTATTTGAATACGATAACCATCTGTATCATATCCAATGCACAATACCTTTTCACCAGGGGTAAATTTGAACTCTTCTGATGCACGTAAACCATCTTTGTGTAAGAACATCGCATCCTTGTTTGATCCATTGCTTTGGAATCGTTCCATTATGAAACTATTAATGTCTTTCATTCTTCGTGCCCAAATAATTTTATATCATCACAATACAATATTTGTTTTTTCTTATTGTAAGTACCAATATGTTGCATTGTTCTCTCTTTATGATTAGGAATATAAACTAATTCAATTTCTGGTTCAGCATCATAATTACCAACCATTACATCTTCTTTAGTTTCTTTTTTCCATTTTTCCCAATCACTCTTAGAATATTTTACTTGTTCTTTAAAGGCTTTACCTGAACTTTCAGATTCTATATGAGTTACAGATTCTGAAATTTTGGTTGTTATATCTTTCATAATTATTCTCTTATTTTTCATTAACTATTTTGTTCATACCACGGAGAATAGCTAATTTAATATCTTCTGAATCAACTTCTCTATTATCTTTATCGAATTTTGACAATTCTTTCTTAAGAGATGCTGATATTTTTACATTTTTGTCTTCACAATATCCTAAAATATCATCAATCATTTCCCAATAATATTCATCTGGTTCATATTTACCATTTGCATAACCTTGCAATTCTTCAATAGGCCAAGTTGATGAATATTCTTTGAACATATCATAAGCCAATTCTTCAAGCTTACTCATGTCTTTCGCAGAAAATGATTCGTTAATGAAACTATTTATTGTTTTCATTTATATATCGTATTTATTTTCTATATTCTAAATTATCTTCATCAAAGACTATTTCGATAGGATATTCATTTGCATCATTTGATTCTGCAGCTTTGAAAATTTTAATAAGTTGTTCTTCAACATTATCTTCATTAACATCTACCATATCAAATCTATCAAATGAAATAATGTATTTGAGATTCTTAATTTTGAAATAATCAAGTTTTACATCATCATTAGTTTTCTTGACATCATATTTTGATTCCCACTCTATATACTCTTTTGGCTCAACATCGATATGTTCAAATGTGTCATATTCGAAGTGAGCGTCAGATATATTATCATTATTCTTACCAAAAAATTGTTCTGAATAATCTTGTGAAGATGGAAGAGAGTTTAGCCACATATCATCCATATATTGTTGGATGTCAGACTCTTGAAAAGTTTCAGGAGCCTGAAGAATAATTTCCTCAGGCTGCACTGAATATGTAGCTTCAACTGAATTTAATCTAAAATTTTCGACTGATTCTTGAATCAATTGTGAAAATACTTTCATGACTACATAACAAAATATTTTTATCGTAGTTCATCAAGTAAATCCCAAACATGTATCCAAAGGTGATCACAAATATCACCTTCTTTACCACCATATTTGTCATCATCTGCAAGCAAATTAGCTAAAGTATCTTCAAATTTACAATAATCAAGTCTTTCACTTTCCCATGCAGCATCTAATTCGTCTGGATCTTCATATTGACTAATTTGATTTTGCATTTCCTCAGCATCTAACTTTGTTTGTTTAAGAGCTTCTTTAGCAAATTTGATGAGATCATTCTTATTGATGAGTTGTGCATCTTTGCCAGTCCACCAATCTTGCTTTTCTGAAATAAATAATCTAATATCTCTCATTATTCAGGTATTGATGTATTTTCTGTAACATGTACATACATTGGTTCACCGTCATTATTCATGCGGTCTGCATCATTTTGACATTCCTTCATAAGTTCATATACATCTTTAAACTTATCAAGAATCTTCTTGTTAGTCATAATGTAATTACGAACTCTGAAACAATAATATGTAACTTGTGATGGCTTAATCTTGTACTTTTCAGCCAATTGCTTATTTTGAAGTTGCTTATGTCCATTAAGTCCGTAGAATGAATAGAACATATCAATTATCTTTGGTTCAAATTCATCTTCAAGTTCTGCGAAGATTTCTTTCCAAAGTCTCTTCATATCTTCTTGATCCAATCCACTTGAAGCATCTGAAGTATCAGCCATAAAGTCAAATAAGCTCTTATTTCCTTCGTCATCATGACCTACTGCCTTATTACCAGAAACTGTATTGCTCTTTGTGTTACGTCCAGTTTCCTTCTTTTCCTTTTGTTGTTGCGAAATAGGAATACGAACAGTATGTGAGAAGTTTTTAATGTTATCAAGGATTAAGTTACGAATTGCATATGCTGCAAATTGACCAAATGTGTAACCCTTAATTGCAGCTTCCTGGTCATCGGTCTTCTTCTTACGAATTTGACCATAGTCCTTAATAGCAATAGCCATTGCTTCATAAGCAATACTCAAAAGGTCATCATATTCCAAATTTGACTTACCGTGGAATTGTTTACAAATCTTGTGAATAAGAGGAGTATACTTTGCAATTATTGCATTCTTACCCTTCTCTGATTTGAGGTCAAGAATAATCTCATCTGGAGCAACCTTTTTACTTACAATTGCTTCAAATTGTTCTTTAGTTTGGAATACTGGAATTTCAAGAAGACGGCCAGAATCATCTACCTCTTTAATCCAAGCTTTAAGATTTTTTAACTCTTCTGTAGATGCCTTACCATAATTGTAAAATCCTGCAAGCGCATTCTCCTCATTATCATTAGACAATTCAGAAATATACTTTGTATTATTATCAATAAGGTATTTGACAATATTACGAGTACTTTCTGACAAGAATGCTTTAGCTACCTCAAGATATTTCTCCAATTCAGCCTTTGAGAGATAGTTAACTGAATCATCCTGAACCTTGATTTTTGCAGCTTGAGCTGCCTCATTGAATTGTTTTAATGTTTTCATCTTATATTAACGTTAATTAAGTTCTTAAATCTTTGAAACATTAAATAGTTATTTGTTTGACTTTTACAATAAAAATATAGAAATTTTATGAAAAAATTCAAACCTATTAATCTATTTTAATATATAAAAGACTTTTATTAAAAATAAAATATATGTTAGACTCATGAACATATTTTCGAGTTTATTTCGACAAACATTAACATATAAAATATTTAACTCAATAGCTAACACATATAGATACATCAGAGATTATCATCGCATTTCAAATGTATTATATAGTGAAGATTTTAAATTGGTGTTAAAGAAATATCTTCATGTAGATTTTGAAACTGATTGGTTGGGACGTTTATATGGTGTTATGAATCCAATGATTGACATAAATGGAAAGTTCAATCTAAATAACACTATAATGGAGATAGATGGAAATAACACAAATAATTCCGATCAAATACAATATTGGGCATTCAAACAGTTAAAACTTGTTAATGAGTTATTTAAGATGGAAAATCTTTATAACTATATTGATTTAGAAATTACACATGTTGGTCCTATTACTGCAGATAATTACTTAATTGTATTTGACATGGTATCTCGTAAACTTTTTGCTAAGAGTATTAAAAATATGTTAATACATTTGTCTATTTATACTATAATTGCAGTTATATTATTTATGACAATACTATAAAGCAATTGCAAAAATAAAAATATATAATCATATATGGATACGCAAAAGAAAATTGAAGAGTTGAAGGCTTTTGAACAATCATTAGAGGCAAAAACATTGGAAGAACTTCAAGCTTTGGAACAAGAAATTGTAAAGGAAGCTGAAGAAGCTGATAAAGAAGTTTCATCAAAGGAATTTAAGCTTGATAAGAAGAATTACCAGACTGTTGCTCAAGGAATCCGTGACTTACTCAATAAGAAGACAGTACAATGGCAATTTACTTTAGGTATGGTTGCTATGTATGACTTCTGGGATCCTGAGAAGAATCCAGGTAAGGTACTTTATCCAATGCTTGATGGTACATTGCGTGCATTAGGTGATGCAACATTTACAGGTTATGAGGAATGGGCATCTGTAGTTGCAATCAATAAGTATTTCGAAGGTATTCGTCAAGAATATATCGATACAACCGAAAAGGTTTATGATATTGCAGCTAAGCACAATGCAGTAATCGATGCAATGAATAAGAAGACTCCAATCGGTAAGGTTCAAGATGAAGCTCAAGCATAACATCATCTTTAACAAATTTATAAAAGAGGGTATGAATAATATCCTCTTTTTTATTTTTAACTAGATGGCTAAGAAAAAAATACTACTCAAACCTAAATCAGAATTAGGATTAGACAGAAAAGCTCCTTTATGTTATAATTGTATGTGGAGGCATAAAGACACAGGATATTGTCCAATGTATATGGAATATTATGACTATAATCATAGATGTCCTACACGTAAAATTTTCAGATACAATTTTGAGTTAATGGATTTGGGTTATAAAAACATGCACATATAGAAATGTTAAAACGACTATTATTGATTTTACTATTTAGTTTTGCATTAGCTTTAAGTGCACAAAATGTAGCAAAATATGATACTATTTATGACTTAAAATATTATAAGGCGTATTATAATAAAGACATTCAAACAAGTTCATTTGTTATTTATAAACTCTATAAAGGTGGAGGAGATGTTTCAAGAACAAATATGTCATTTAAGTCATATAAACATTTACCACATTTTAACTACACAAATTCAGGTTATGATAGAGGTCATTTAGTTCCTGCTGAAGATTTTGCAAACAATAAAACAAAATTAAAATCAACTTTTTACTATATTAATTGTGTACCACAGACTATAAAACTTAACAGAGGAATTTGGAAAGTATATGAAACAGAAATTCGTAAAATTAGTCAGCGAGACTCTTTACTTATCATTTGTGGTGGGTGCGATTATAATAATGACAATAAGCTTATCCCTCGAAATTGTTTCAAATTGGTTTACAATCTCAAAACCCACAAATGTATTTATTCACTAATGTTTAGAAATGATAATAGTGGATATGTTTGGGTTGAAAATAAAGTAAAACAAAAAATATCTTATAGCAAAGCTATTGATTTATATGAAAAGAGAAACATTAAAACACTACATAGATAACATCTTAATTGAACAATGTGGATTAGAAAAGAATTTCTTTTCAACAAAATCTAATGATGGTGAAAATTTGGTCATGCAAAAAGAGCTTTTATATGATGCTCTTGATTGGTATGAAGTATTAGCATCAATTGAACATAAATGTAAAATTTTAGTTAATGATGAAATGCTTTTACGAGATGGTATGACATATGGAGAATTTATAGATGTTTTCTATAACGAAATTGAAAGAGAAAAGAATGGATTGGCGTAAGCTAATCCATTTTTTATGAACTAATATTTGACTTTTTACTATTTTGATTTAATTATATTAGTTTGTGAATGATACATTTTGTTTTTAGTGAACAAGATCCTCGATATTTATTCTTAAAGTTTGATACACCTGATGATGAATTATGGCTAGCATCAAACAAAAAACATAAAAACTTATCAGACCATATAAATCTTGTGGATCCACTTTGTTATTTGGCTACATTTACTGGCGAGCCGTATACACAAGATTTTTTATATCGATATGTCCAACCAACAGGTCAGACATTATATTATTGTGCTATTGGACTTTGGCAAGAAATTTATAAATTCTTTAGAGACAATAATGTAGAATATGATGGTTTGATGGAAAACCAACATTTTTTTAAACGTACATTAAAACACACATTCGAAGAATTTAAAGCTATAGTTGATAGTTGGGGATTAAAATTTGAACCACGTCCATACCAATATGAAGCAGCATATAAAATATTGACTTGGAAACAATCTGTTTCTGGTTTGGCTACTCGTGCTGGCAAAACACTTATTGCATATATGATATTTAGATATTGTGTAGAATATCTTGGTGCAAAACGTATGCTTATGATTGTTCCATCTATTGACTTGGTTAAGCAAGGATTTAATGATTTTAATGACTATAAAGAATTTTTCAAAACAGAATGCGTATGGGGTGGAGGAAAATTAGTTGAGTCAGCAAATTTAACAATTGGAACATTCCAATCACTTATTAAATTTTTAGACAAAAAATCAAAAAAATATAATCCACATTTCTATGATGGATATGATATTGTGTTTGTGGATGAAACACATAGAGCAACCGCTGCTCAAATGAAGACAATTATAAGCCAGCCATTTATGAAAGGTGTTAAAATAGCATTTGGTATGACTGGTACAATTCCTCCAAAAAATACAATACCATATTTTTGTCTAAAAACTTTATTAGGTGCAACTATTCAAGAAATTAAGCCTCGTCAATTGATGGATGCAGGATATATTTCACCTGTTAATATCAAACAAATTAGATTACACTATAAAGATAAAGAGAAGGCAGCTAATCTTTATATGAGATGTGCAGAATATGCTATTGGTGATTTTAAATATGAACCTGATCCAAAGCATCCTGAAAAGAAAAAGAGAATAGAATTACAAAATCCTGAGAACCAAATTAAGTTTGCAAAAGAAATTCCATTTGGTATTCAAGAAGCTAAAGCTAAAATTTTCTATTCATATTTTTCAAATGGTAAGATAGACACAACGGATGCGCTATATGGAATTGCTCGTGATGCATATTTACAAGAAGTTAAAAAGTTAGTTGCTACTGCCAAAAATTCTAATGCATTAGTAATTGAACGTATGCTATCACATTTTATGGATGAACGTATCAAATATTTATGTGAAGAAATATTGCCAATATGCGATAAGAATACATTGATACTTGGCCACCATACAACATATTTGCAGAAAGTATTAAGTGAAATAAAGAAATATTTTCCTAATCGCCATATTGAACTTATTACTGGTTCAGTTGATGGAAAGAAACGTGACCAAATTAAACAAACGCTTAAAGAGCATAATGATTGTATATTAGTTGCTTCTTATGGTGTTATGTCAACAGGTATTACACTTTCTAATCTCTGCTTTGGTGTATTATTTGAGTCATTTAAGTCAAATGTGGTAAATATGCAATCAATTGGTCGTGGATTAGGTTTGTCAGAAATGAAAGATGAATACACATTATTTGACATTATTGATGTATTTGATAATAAAGTTTTGACTAATAAAATATATCTTCAGGGATTAGCTAAAATAAAAATCTATGAAGAGAACAGATATAAGTATCAAATTATAAATGTAAGAGTTTAAGTTCTATATTAAATTTAATATATTCTATAAAGTAATGTTAGACATAAATCAATATCAAGAAAATGTGGTTAGTTATAATGACTATCCTAAAGAGTTAGGTCCTTATTATTCTGTTATGGGAATAATGGCTGTAACTGGAACATTGGCAGAAAAGGTTCAAGCATTATTACATACACAAGATGGTAAAATTGATAAACGTTATGCAATGAAAATGGCAATATCTCTTGGCGATATATTGCGCTATATTTCATGTATGGCTGCCGATTTAAATATGGGAATGGATGAAATAATGTCAATTAACCTTAAGAAATTGGAAATGGAGAGACAAAAGAAAATGGAAGAACAAAAAACAATAATTTCAGAAAATGATGTTAAAAACAAGTAAAATGCCATTCATAAAATGGTCAGGAAGTAAACGTAAACAAGCACCTTATATTGTATCTCAATTTCCTAAACAAATTGAAACATATTATGAGTGTTTTATTGGTGGTGCATCAGTATTACATGAATTACTAAACAAAATTGCTATTGGTGAAATTTCATGTAAGCATATTATATGCAGTGACATTAATAAGGATTTAATTAACACTTGGAATATGTTCAAAAATCCTGAAACTCGTCAAAAGCTTTATGATGGCTATTGTAAATTACATTGGGCATTAAAAGAAAGAGGTGAATATATTGAAGGAACAGAACCAAATAGAACTCATATCACAAAATGTCAAACATTCTATTATGAAATGCGTCAAAAGTATAATGACTATATTGATAGAGATGAATATTGTGATGATAGAACAATTATATTTTATTGGATAACACGTACATGTTTTAATGGTCTTATTAGATATAATCCAAAAAATAATCATTTCAATGCATCATTTCATGTTGGTGGTCGTTTTGGTATTATGCCTGATGAATTAAAGCAAGTGTTTGATTCTTGGGGTTCAGTTATAGATTCATTTGTTGAAAATGGTGGAACAATAGATTTTATTTGTGCTTCTTATAATGATGTAATTTGTAAAGCCACTGTTGGTGATTTAGTATATATGGATCCACCTTATGAAAATACAACAGGAATGTATTTTTGCAATGGTTTTGACACAGATTTATTTTGGAATGTATTGATGACTATGAACATGAGAGAAGTAAAATGGCTATTGTCTTATGATGGTATATCAGGAGATAGTGATTTGACAGCAGATGTTCCTCATTTATATAAGAGACATGAATATGTAAATGCTGGTCATAGTTCATTTAAGAAGTTAAAATCAAAAACAACAAAAGAAAAGAAAAATAAAGATGTGGTGAAAGACTCACTATATATAAATTACTAATGAATTTGGATGGTACATTAAATCAATTTCACGAATTGATAGAATCAAGATGTAATGGAGAAATTCAACAATCTATTACTGATGAATTATTTGGTATATGTGGATCATGGCGAATGTATTTTGATGAGCCAGTTTATATAATTGGTTTGTCAGAAGATAAATATGACTTTTATTACATTGGAATAAACAATAAAGAACGTAAATTACAATTTATAACATGTCTTTATAAATTAAATGAATGTAATAGAGTAAGTAAGAAATGGTCAAGCGACGAAAAACAGCTTATTACAAATTATGTTAATACATATTTTAATGAGCACAAAAATGAAAAATTATTGTACTTAGAAATATGACAACTTTATTTGGTAAAAAATCAGGATATTTCATACACGATATTCCTATAGAGCCTGTAAAATATACTACAGCAATATTGACTTATGGAAATATTTTAGATCCAGAAAATTGGGAAATATTAGAAGTACCGTTATCACATATTAAACGTATAGCTACATCTCCAGATGAACTTCATAAATTAGAAGTTGAATGGATTGACGGTGAAGAATATGCTATTGATTATTTCAATACCATATCATTTAAATAAGGAGCTCTATAGCTCCTTTAATTTTGAAACGTTATAATTTTTGTACTATTTAAATCTAAATTTATTTAATCTTTTAAACTATGGCACGTAAAAAGAAAAATTTAACTCCGGAAGAAGAGAAACAAGTAAAATTAGAAAAACTTAAGAAGGTCTATGAATTAGTAGATGAAGAATTAGGTCTTAAGAATAATGATGTATTAACACAAGTTCATATATTGGTAGACGCTGCTGATGAACTTATGTGTGAAATTTGTTCAATGTCTGATGACATTAAGATTAATGACTTTGAAAAGGCAAAAGAACTTACTCCACTCGATAAAAAGACTTATCTTGACTTTGTAAATATTTGTGCATTAAAGAATAATGATGCACTTAAGGAAAAGGCAGTAGGTAAATTTGAGGAAGATTTTGCACATCGTCTATTTATAACAAATATTAGACACGCATTCCTTGAGTCATATATGAATGGTGATGAACTTAAAATTACTGATGAGGATAATGAAGAGTATAAGCCATTTACTGATTATAAGTCAGATGACTTTGAATCCATTATGCAGGATTCTGCAAAGAAACGTGAATATTTGAACACTGTTCTTTGGCGTAAATATAAGCAACTTGCAAAGGCTGCAGAATATGCCACTGAATGCGAATTGGAATATAAAGACTTTAAGAATCTTGTAGATTGGCAACACTATAAGGATGGAGGTTATCCTTCACCAACTTCACCTTCAAAGGTTTGGTCAATATTTAATCGATTTAACTATACACATCGTACACTTACTAAGTGGGGATATAATGATACTGCAGATGAATTAAAGACTGAGTTTGGATTGAATGTTAGAGAAACAGAACCACAACCAGTAGAACATCCATGGATGGCTGCAAAAGATGAAGAAAAAGAGTAAGTAATATCTTATTATAAATAAATGAATAGAGGTCGTTATTATATAGCGACCTTTATTTGTAAATTTATGATAGAAATTACTTATGAAACAACTATATAACACAATAAAAAACAATGAATATGCAAAACCATCTATGATTGGTAAATATATCTATATGAAACGTTCAAATGACGAAATGGATATACATTACATATTCAATATCAAAAACATTGTTGAAGAAAAACCTGTAAGATACGAAACTGGCAAATATTTTTATTTTTGCATTCCATTTAATAAAGAACGTAAATGCTTTTGTTATGATGATAAATTGAATCTTGAGTTAAAGTATACAGATGTTCTTTATGAATTATCTTACAAAGAATGGTTAGATACATTTCGTTCATTTGTTGATAATGAAGGAAAATATGTATATGAATTACCAGATAAAGTAATTAAAGATGAAAAATAACATGCGTTAACGCTGAGTTATTTATTGTATTAAGTAAATAAGTTCTATATAAATATAGAAGTAAATAACTCAGCGTTAACGCGAATAATCGCAAATATAGTTAAAAATAGTTAATTATTGTAAGGAATATTATATTGGGCGCATAGTGCTTCAAGTGCAGCATCTACCGCGACCATATGTGATTCTTGTGCTTTTAGTCTGCTTTGTAAATTATTTATAGAGTCATTTAATGAGGTCAATTTTCGATATACTATATCTACAGATTCAGATGGTGTATAGCTAGTATTCATATTTCAAATTGATTATTTATTTAAAAATAAAAAGGACGACTGAATGAATCAATCGTCCTTGTTTGTGAATTATATGTGTAATTAAGCGAGTTCATCGTCCCAATAGTCACAACGGAATGTACATTGTAATGTACGAGCATCGTTAGATGTGTAATCCAAATCGTCGAGACCTGTAACACCTGTTAACATTACATGGTGGAAAATGTATGAACGCCAAATTTCACCATTACGGTTAGCTTCAGCTATACGTAAACTATCTGAAATATAGTCTACCTTAATACCACGTGTACCGTCTGAAAGGTCATAAGAAATATTTTCCCAAGCACGGAATACTTTAAGTACGAAGTTGTCAGTAACGTTACGTAAGTTGAGGTTGAATGTAATAGTAAGGTCAGCTGCTGTAGAATCAAGAACTGGGTTCAAGAATGAAACAGTAACACCATAGAACTTTTGTTCACCTGCAGGAGTAGTCTTTTGAAGTGCATCAAGACCTTGTACTTGTGTAACTTGTTCTGTTAAGATAACTTCATCTTCCTTAAATTCACTTTGGATGACTTCTGGTAATGTAAAGTAAACTTCATAAATACTTTTATGAACTGGATCATACTTGTTAATACCAGACTTCATATTCTTAATATGTGGTAAATGTACTAATGGATTTGCCATATTTAAATATTCTCGAATATATTTTGTATTTTAAGTAAAAATAAACAAATTTTCTAACTTTTTGAGAAAGTTAGGGACTTAGTCCCTAACTTTTATATTTTAGTCAGAAAGAGCTGCTTTCATTTGACCAGTTCTGTAAAGAGTAAGTTCTTGAACCATCTTACCGCAACCCATACCTGGTTCGATATGTGTAGACAAGATAGCCATTTCGTTATCGATAATTTCTGGAGTGTTGTTAGATTCATCCATGATGTTACGATAAGCTTGAAGACCACCGTTTGCCATAATCAATTCGCAAATGTTATTTGCTTTATCAAGGATAGCGTTACGAGTACGTTGGTTGTTAAATTCCCATTGATAAGCTTGAAGAACCTTTTCAATCTCATCTTGTAAGTAGATAACAAGTTCACGAACATGTACCTTAGAAAGAGCTGAAAGAGGAGTTTGCTTAGCTGTTTGGTTAGCGTTGATGAATGTACCGAAGTTTGGACGATATACCATAACGTTTACACCAAATGGTTCAATAACTTGAAGTTCATCCATTGAGTAACGATAGTCAGGACCAACAAGACCAGATGCAACGATTCTACCGTAGTTAGGACCAGCTACAATGTAGTATGGTTGACGAGACATATACTTTTCAATGAATAAGTTAGATACAAGACCAGCTGATGGAATAATGCTATCAATATAACCATCTGAGAATTTCAATGGAGAATAGAATGCAATAAATGATGCACCATCTGATTCTTGTGGTAAGCTAAACTTCATAGAAGCAGCTTTCTTCTTATTGAAACCTTTAACAACGTATTCAACATTGAAGATACCCTTAGAGTCTGTGAATGAAGTGTAAGGACACTTAATGAAACTCTTAACTGATGGGAAGTTAGCAATACAGAATGCTGATTGCTTTTCTTTACATAAGTAAGAAAGAACATCCTTAAGACCAGTTACTGGGAATGATTCGAATGTATCGATTACATAACGATAATCAATTTCAGACTTGTTAAGAAGACCTGTGCGAAGACCCTTGTAATCAGTTAAAGCTGAAAGAATAAATTCTTGCCATTTAACTTTAGCATACATACCAGTTCCTTCTGGTCTATCGTTCTTATAAACATAACCCTTAAGATATTGTGGACGCATTAAACCAATTTCTTGGTTAAGAGAACCATCAACTCTTACAAGATAGTTGTTTTGGATATCAGTTTCAGAAGCGTTTTCACCATCTGTAAATTCAGCAACATTTGTTAATGGAAGTGCTGTAAAGATGATATAGTGGAACTTGAAGTCACCTACTTCATGCTTAGCTGCATGAACAGATTTAATCTTAGCTTCTTCAGCTACATCTTCTTCTGTATAATATTCTGTACCCATTTCTTGTACGTAAACGTTATCATAGTAGAAGTCCTTGTCATTTTCAGGATCACCATCACCATCATAGTCTACTGAACCATCTTTAGCAAGTAAGCAATCACCTTCTTGAAGTACTGACATAAGAGACTTATCCCAATATTGATAAGATACAAGAGCAGGATTACCAGTTACACCACCAATCTTTTCATCTGTACCATCAACCCAGTTTTCATCGATATAATCAATAAATGATACTGAAGAACCATAAACTGAATCTTCACCTACACCAAGTGCATTAACGTATTTATTGTTAGTAACAATGTCAACTGTTAAGAAGTTAACTTTAAGATTTTCATCAATATCTGTGAAGATATCGTAGTTAGTTGAATAACCACCTTCAAGACGAGTAATAGATGTGATAACCTTTTCAGGACCTGCAAGTGGATCATCTGCATCTGTGAATGCATCTTCACCCTTCCAATAAGTACCGAAACCTTCTTCAAGGTTAAGGGCCTTGATTTGACCTGCTTCAGCGATACCAGTTTCTACTTCAATATCGTCTTCTTTATAATATGATTTAACTTTAACACCAAGTTTAGCAGCTAACTTGTAGCAATCAGCCTTTTCATCAAGTGTGATAACAACAAGGTCTTCAGTTTCATCACCACCAACTTGCATCAAAGTAATTTGATAAGCGTGTTCATAAATTGTATCACCCCAAGTTGGATTACTACCTTCGATTTCCTTACCTTCTTCATTAGCTGCAATCTTACCTTCAAAGTATTCTGCTGCAGATTCATTCTTAGCTAAAGCTTCAGTTTCTTCTGCTGCGTTAACCCATTCGTCAGTTGCTGGATCAGCATATTGAATAGTTTCTTGATACTTGTAAAGGTCTTCTGCATCAGGATATTTTTGAAGAAGAACTACTTCTGTCTTAGGTTGATGTTCAGTAGTATAATCTCTTTCATAGTGGAATGTTTCTTCACCTTCAGCTTGAACTTTCTTAGTAATGAACTTGTGGAATTCTTTAGCAACAACTACAGGAATTGCATTTTCTGTAACATTAGCTACATAAAGAGTACCCATAATCTTTGTTTTACCATTTGTATCAAGTGGAACTACAGCTTCCTTAGTTTCAAGGTTATAAACGTTAGTACCGAACAAAATCTTATCAGCAATAACTGGAGATTGTAAGTTACCCATAAGGTTTGTCTTAGCTTCACCCTTGAAAATCTTAGCAAGTGAAAGTGAAGTATTAGGAACCTTCTTAGTATTTACAGCCTTATTTGTAGGAATTGACAAACGACCTGAAAGGTCAATATTTGCAAGTACTTCTTCATCCAACATATCACGGTTGAATGACATCATCATGTTGTGAACATCATGATCATTGTTGAATAATACATCTAATGCAGCGTATGCACCTTGCTTATTCTTAAAGTCAGGAATAAGAGAACCAATCCAATGACCAAGAGCACCTGAAGTTTCATCCTTGTATAATGCATCAAGAGTATCTACTGGATCACCAAATGCATCATAAACCTTTTCACGAAGTTGAAGAATTGGTTCATCATTTTCATCGAGTTCATCAGTTACAATAAAGTAATTCTTCAATGTTTCAGACGCAAGAACTTGTTTTGCAGTAAATTTACCATTGAATACGTAAATTTCAGCAAAGAAGTCAGAAATCAAATTGTTTTCTTTACCTTCAAGATATTCAGGAATTTCTTGAGCTCTATCTGAATACCAGTTATGAACTGTGATGTTATAACCAGCAACCTTTTGTCCACATGCTTTACGAATAAAATATGTTGCAGATGTTGCTTTAGTATTTGTGGTTGCGATGTTGATGTATTGGTCTAAAACTGTACCATTTACTGCACGTAAATTGTTAAGTTTTTCAGCATCCAATTCCCAGAAACGAACTGTATTGTAAATGTCTTCAACATTAAGTGATACAGTATCAATTGGATCATACTTAGGATTAAAGTCTGTTGAAATTGTTGAACCATCAACAGTTTCACCAGCGAACTTCTTCAAGTTCAAACATAAGATTGGAGAAACTTGAAGCATTTGAAGTGCAAGACGATGGAAATAAATACCTCTCTTCTCGAGCTTCTTGCTTGGTTCACCAAAATATGCCTTAAATTCTGATGGATCCTTTACATAGACTGGAATATTGAATGGACCCTTTTCAGAGTAACCCACTACTAATCTCAAAATCTGTGTATCTGTGTTCAAAATTGTTGATTTGTCAAACACAACACGGTAAATACCGGCTGCTTTGAATTGTTGTAGATATACAGGTATAGCCATATTGTCTATATATTTAATTTATTTATTATGTGTTCTTACATATATAATGTAATTTTATTAAAAATAAACTTTTCAAATTATACTAGAAAAACTAATAATAATATCGTATTTAAAAAAATGAAAGCTATAACGAATGTTATAGCTTTCATGGTGTATGAAATAATCATACTGGATAATATATAGAGGCGATATGTGTTGCCTTACTATATTAAACCAAACCAAATTCGTTGTTGATAGCGAATGTGATGTATTGGAGTTCTGGATAGAAACCAGCTTCAGCAATAGCATAACGGCTATTAACAAGCATCTTAGGAGCCATTGTACCTTCAGCAGTGATAGATACTGTATCTGCAAGGATATAAGGCATGAATACAACACCTGGTGAGTTACCATCACCCTTACGACCTACACAAACACGGCAGTCTTGCCAATCCATATATGGATCTACGTAAACCTTAAGACCAGCAAGTGTACCAGCTAAGAATAAGTTTTGTGAACCATCTTGAGCCATGTTGTTAACCATTGGAGCAACAACATATTGTGATACATCTTGAAGAGCTGTAGCGATTTGAGCGTTAGTTACAATCCATGTAGCACGACCTCTACGACCTACAGTTTGGATAAGGTTAGCAGCAGCAAGGATACGTGAAGAAATACGACGTTGACGTGTAGAAGTATTTTCAGCAGATGTAAGAGTTTCCATGTTAGGAACTGCATTGAATACGTTCATTTGGTCATTACCTTCGATATCGATAAATTCACGGATACCGAAATTAGCAAGAGGTTTAGAAGCAGCGCTCTTACCAAGATAAAGGTTAAGATCGATTCCTTGGAACATCTTTTGTTGAACAGCGTTAGTAACACCAAGAGCGAATACTCTTTCAAGGATACGTTGGTTAATAGTTTGAGTAATTTCGTTTTGCATTGCTTCCATTACCTTACCAACTGCATCAACACCATAAAGAGGAAGGTCTTGAAGTTGTTGACGTGTAACTGTACCAGTTACTTCATATGAACCAACTTGGATCCACTTGCTGAACAAACGAAGACCGATAACGTTACCAGTACCAGTTTCATTTTCTGCACGTGTCATTGGGTGACGACCACCGTCTACGAAGTTAGCGAAACCATCAACAAAGTCTGCAGATGTTTGTACGAAGTCAGCCTTAGCTCCTTCAAGTTCAGTACCATTTACTGTAACTTTACCATTGAATACTTCAGTGATTGAAGCTGGTTCATCACCATTAAGACAAGATACTGTTTCAAGTAAGATACCACCGTCGTTACGACCAATACCCTTAAACTTACCTACGAATGTAGTACCATCTTCACCAGCAACAGTTACTTCTGCATTTGCACCAAGTGCTTTAACTTCAGCAGCAACAGTAGCAAGGCTATTAAGTTTACCAAGAACTTTGATATAAATAGGCTTGTTTTCTTTACCAGCACCCTTACCATCAAATGATGTTAAGTTACCAGTTACGTTCATCTTACCACCAGCATATGGGAAGTCCATATAAGTAAGTACTGTGAAAGGACCCTTAGTTGGGATAACAGGAACAAGTTCAAGACCAATAGTTAACAATGCAATGTTAAGAGCCATTGGAAGTGTGCTTATTGGCATATCACCTGAACCTGGAGTTTGAGCGCGGAAATCAGCACTCATCATACCGATGTTCTGAGTTGGGAGTTGTGATGGAACAGTGATGTTACCCATACCCATTGTATTAAGAGGAGTAGCGTAAAGTGGGCTTACACCTTGTGCTGGAACAACACCTGGAGTACCAGCGAAACTGTTAACACCTAATTGTGATTCGTGAATTTCATGAATAGCAGCATATTGTGAAACCCAGTTCAACTTTTCTTGATCTTTAACATCAAAATTTTCAGTGAGCATCTTTTTCCACAATTCTGCACCGTTTTCATTTATAAACATATTGTTTAAAGTATAATTTATTTGTTATATTTTCTAACGAAAAATTTTGTTAATTTCGATTATAGTTTAATTTTAATCATACTTAATTTATTAAAAATAATGTTTTCGACATTAAATGGAAAATTAAGTAAAGATTAGTGTTTTCTAAGTCTCATCATTTGAGCGAAAATGTTTTGTTGATATGATTGAACAGGATCAACATTTTCATTTACAGCTTTTTCTTCCTTCTTACCGAAGTTTACAGTAGACCAGAATGATTCAAGAACACCATCTTTAGTGAAGTCATACATTCTTGAAGAACGTACAATTTCGTTTTGTTGATCTTCATTAAGAAGTTCCCAAGATGGTTTGTATTGTGCTGGCATATGTTCTACAACATAAACACCTTTCCACTTGTTTTCTTCGTTATTTTCTTTAACGATTTGATCTAATGGAGTATTATTAGCACCAATTGTTTCAAGTAATGAGTCAATTTCTTCAAGACGACCAGCCTTGTTTTCAGCTAAGAAAGCAGAAACGTTTTCATTAACTTTGTTTTCAATAATTTCCATGTGTTCTGGAGCAAATTCTTCATTTACCCACTTGTCAATAACAGGAGCAAATTCTTCTGTAATCCAATTTTGTACTTCTGGAGAGAATTCTTCTGTAATCCAGTTTTGAACTTCTGGTGAGTATTCTTCTACAATCCAGTTTTGAACTTCTGGAGCAAATTCTTCTACAACCCAGTTTTGTACTTCTGGAGCGAACTCTTCAACTACCCAATTTTGTACTTCTGGAGCGAACTCTTCGCATACCCAATTTTGAACACCTGTAGCAATTGTTTCAATAGCTTCGTTAATCTTATCTTCAAGCATTTCTTGGATTGATTCCATGCTTTCAGTGTTGTCATTCTTACTGAAGCTTTCTAAAAGTTGTGTCTTAAATTCTGTACCGAACTCTTCAACTACCCACTTTTGAATAGCATCATAATTTACAGGATTAACGTTTTCTAAAGATTCTTTAGCTACATGAAGTTCAGCTTCGAGAGAAGTTACTTTATCGGTAAGCTTGTCAATAGCTTCTTTCAAATCTTTCATATCGATATTTTCATTATCTGTATTTTTGTTATCTTCTTTGTTAGAATCTTTTTTATCATCCTTTGGTTCGTCTTTCTTATCATCTTTGTTGTCAGCATTGTCATCTTCTTTTTTATCGTCTTTCTTATCGTCATCATCTCCTAAGAGATCATCACCTTCAACGATAGCATACATGACATTACCTTCATCCGCAGATTCATTAAGACACTCAAGGGTTTGATTTTCTTTGAGAGTAAGTTTAGCTTGACTAAAACCAGGAGTACCAACTAAGTCATAAGTTTTAATTGTTGACAATGTAACTCGACCTTCATTAGTAATAGTACCTGCTCCTCTTGAAGAAATAAACAATGGAAGACCGCCTTCGACAATAGCTTGTGCGATTTTACCTTTAGGTGTATTCAATAAAGCGATTGTACCAGTAATAGTACCATCTTCATTCATTTGGATTGACTCAATCTTGTGAGATACATTTTCCAAAGTAATGTTCATTGAATTTGGATGTTCAAGTTCACCAGGACAACCTGATTCTTTGATAACTTGTTGTAAAGATTCTACCATTTGACGATAATTTTCTTTATCGTATACACGGTTATTTTGATTCTTTACACCACAAACTCCAAACACACCTTCAAGACGCATAAGACCATCACCTTTAGCTTCCATCACTTTAAGATCAGATACTTTTCCTAAAGTTTCGTAAACCAAGCAACGTTTATTTGTCATAAATTATGTTAAACATATTTTTGGTATATTCAATTAAAAATAATTATATTCAATTAACAAATTACGAGAATTGATAACAATATTTAATAAAAATAATAATTAAGAAAAAAGGTAGACATTTGTCTACCCTTTTGCACTATTTACCAATAGCCTCATATATAAATTCCAATGATTCTACCTTATTTCTATCAAATACGTTTCTACCGTCAACTATAATATTACCATTCATTAAACGTTTAACAACATCTAATGACATATCTTTAATTTGTTTCCAATCTGTTACGATAACAATAGCATCTGAATCTATAATGGCTTTATCTAATTCTTCACAATATTCAATCTTTTCATTAGATTCACCAATACGACGTTTAGCTTCATTTAATGCTATTGGGTCATATATCTTTATTTTATCGAATGGTCCTAACTTCTTATCATCATTCAATAAGTCATTTATAAATACAATTGAAGTTGCTTCGCGCATATCATCTGTATCTGCCTTAAATGCTGTACCTAATATTGCAATAGTTTTAATTGGATAGTCAACTCTTGCAGCAGCATTATATAATTTTTTATATAGTATGTGCTTTTGAATTTCATTTGTTGTTTCAGCAGCTTTAATAACATTCATAATAACGTCATTTTGCTCACCCGTCTTAATTAACGCCTTTACATCCTTAGGGAAACATGAACCACCATAACCACAACCAGCTTGTAAGAATTTAGGTCCAATACGAGAATCTAAACCTATACCTTTAGCAACGTCTTCAACATTAGCACCAACTTTATCGCAAAGGTTTGCAATATCATTCATAAATGAAATACGTACTGCTAACATTGAATTGGCTGCATATTTAATCATTTCTGCTGATGGAATAGTTGTAAATACAATTTTTTCATCAGGGAATTTCTTATAGATAGATTGCATTATCATTTTGGCATAATCACTATCACAACCAACAACAATTCTGTCTGGGTTCATAAAGTCTTCTAATGCAGTTCCTTCTTTAAGAAATTCTGGATTTGATACAACATCAAATTCAATTTCTTCACCTCTTTCTTTAAGTGTATCTATAACAACTTTACGTACCTTTTCTGCAGTACCAACGGGTACAGTAGATTTAGTAATAATTAAAGAATGCTTTTTAATGTTCTTTGCAAATTCTTTTGCTACTGCTAATACATATTGTAAATCTGCAGAACCATCTTCATCGGGAGGTGTACCAACTGCAGAAAATACCGCATCAGCATATTCTAAAACTTTATAATCAGTTGTAAAAAATAATTTTTCAGCCTGTACGTTCTTTATAATCAATTCTTCAAGTCCTGGTTCATAAATTGGAATAATTCCATTGTTCAAATTCTCTATCTTCTCCTTGTTAATATCTATACAGTGTACATTATGACCCATATCTGCCAAACATGTACCTGTTACGAGGCCCACATATCCTGTACCTACTATTGCTATATTCATATTAGATTATTTATTATTTTTTGTAAAAATTAACATAGTATCACCATCTTCCATAAGTGTTATAACATCATCAAATGAATAATCAACTTTGCCAGATGATAAGAATTTGTCACTCATGCGACCTAAATCCATAGTATATTCTACTTTAGTTTTAGCAACCCATGAATTTCCTTTTAAATGACAAAAGAAAATTGACAAATCTTTAAATTGTTCTTTATTTTGCTTATAACGTGAAATAACAGAATTTAATGAAGTTTCATCATATACTATATATTCGGGATTTATTTCTTCTCCTGTTTGTGAGCATTTGATTTTAACTTCATTAACAGTTCTATGTTCTAAAAATATTCTTATGTCTTTCATTATCCTAATACTTTCTTTAATTCTGCTTGTTCATCAAATTCTTCTTGAGACTTCTTATTACCATCAATCATATTGTTAATAGTTTCAATAAAGTCTCTAGAACCACGAATTGAAATTGAACCATCTTCTGCTGAAACATCTTTATCTTTTTCCTCAAATGTCTTTTCACAATTTTCTTGCATTTCTCTAAATATATTTTCAAGATTAGATGTTAATGTATTTAATTGTGTTTGCATAGCTAACATTGAATTTTGAAGTGATGTTAATGAACCATAGAGAGTTCCCTTTCCGGCATTCATAGTAATTGACAAAATCAATGTATCTTGAGCCTTTTCATTGACAGCAAGCATTTTAAGAAGACGACGAATATTATCTACTTCTTGAGCAATCTTATTAGGTATATAAGGATGCTCATCAATATACTTCTGATCAAAATAATAGGCTGACAAACGGTCAACAATTATAGATGCTCTATTTCTTGTACGTTTGTCAACATCTTCTAAATCAATAGACAATGATGGAACCTCTAAAGTTTCATCTGTGTCCACTAAATTTGGAGTTTGTGAGTCTATAAATAAATTCTCCAAAATGTTTTTGTCATTGGAATCATCAACTGTTCCGAATTTGATAGGATCTTTCATATTTCACTTTTCATAAATCTATATATAAAAATAAATTTAATTTGTGATAATATATTCTTTGCTTACATTTAAACACAAAAAAAGGACGGAATTTTCATTCCGTCCTCAATGGTTTAGGTATTTATTTGATTACTTTACGTCCTCAAAATCATTTTCCTTGTCAGGATTCTTCTTCATATCGGTATCGTCACCAGTACCTGGGAGTAAGTTATCTCCATCATTTGAAGGATTTGGGTCAGTTGGACCATCCAATGTAGGAGTTTTATCCTTACCAATACCAAGAAGGTTCTTGATAGGATCCTTCATACCTGTTGAAATCATATCGATTGCAGGTGTTACATTAGCCATAAGTTCCTTAACGAACTTACCACCAGTTGAAGCGTCACCGTATACAGTAACATTTCCAAGAGATACCTTACTCAATGCCTCAGCCTGAGCTCCTGCGATACCTTCAAGGTGATCAACTGTCTTCCATTGTACTGCAAGGTCTGGACGACCACCAGCAACTTCAACCATCTTCTCGAATGCCATAGCTGGAGCCAACTCCTTCTGTTGCAATGCCTCTGCCTCAGCCATAAGAGATGCTCTCTTACCTTCGGCCTCAGCCATAAGCTTATTCTTAATACCTTCTGCCTCTGCATTCAACTTAATACGTGTTGCTTCTGCTTCAGCTTCTGCCTCTCTCAACATTCGAGCCTTTACAGCTTCGGCCTCAAGTTCGGCCTTACGCTTAATTGCTTCTGCCTCAATAACTGCCTTTTCCTTTGCCTTTTGTGCAGGAACAATTTCAGTAGCATTCAATTGCTCTTCTGCAGCCTTAGCCTGTGCCTTGTTAACCTCCAACTGTTTCTCTTGACGAGTCTTGGCAACTGCCATTTCTGCTTCAACCTTAGCGGTTTCACCAACCTTTACTGCATCAGCCTCTGCCTGAGCAGCCTTTGCACGAGCCTTAGCAACATCAATTTTAGCTTCCTGTTCAGCAACACCTGCCAACTTGTCCTGCTCAGCCTTCTTCTGTCTCTTATTAGATTCATATTCGGCAGCCTTAGCTTCCTTCTCCTGAGTAGCCTTAATTGTTTCTGCTTCCTGTTCCTGCTTTGCCTTTGCAATACGTACTTGCTTCAAAGCTTCTGCCTCATTTTGTGCAGCTTCTGCATCGGCCTCTGCCTTAGCAATATTCTTAGTCTGTGTAGCTTCAAATTCAGCTTTCTTTGACTCTGCATCTGCTTCTGCAGCGGCAACTGCTGCTACTTGACGAGCCATAGCCTTAGCCTTATTTGATTCTGCATCAGCCTGAGCTTCTGCAATACGAGCGGCCTTTTCAGCTTCCTGAACTGCAACTCCAGATTCACGTTCCTTTTCAGCTTCAGCCAATTTAATTTGCTTTTCTCGGTTGATTTCTGCAACCTTTACTTCCTGTTCCTGTTTGGTTTGATTAACCTGTACTTGCTTCTCACGTTCTGCGTCTGCTACTGCAATTTCCTCCTCCTTCTTAGTGTTGGCAATCTTAATATTACCTTGCTTAGTCTGCTCAGCAATATCTGCTTCAGCATTTGCGCGTGCCTTAGTTTCAGCTTTCTTACCTAAGTTCTTGATGTAGTCTGCATCATCGGTAATTTCTGAAATGTTAATGTTAGTTACATCATAACCAACCTTTGTCAACTCCTGTTCAAGAGATTCACGAACCTTACCAAGGAATGTGTTACGGTCTGCGTTAATTTCTTCAATCAACATGGTTGCCATAATAGCACGTGTTTCACCAATTAAGATTTCAGAAATTTGCTTCTCAATTTCAGTAGGTGTAGCACTCAAGAAACGAGTTGCTGCATTCTGTTGAATAATCTTGTCTTGACTAATAGCGGTTGTCAAAACAACTGGCAAGTGCATTGGAATTGCCTGAGAATCAATACCGTCAACTGTTACCTTAATCTGGATAGGCTTCATTGACATTTTCTTGAAATCCTGAATGATAGGCCATACAAAGGCACCACCACCCTGAATAATTTTTGAAGGTGTTACAATAGTCTTACCTTCATCATTGGTAACTTTTCCAGCCTTACCGAATACAACCAAAAGTTCATCTGGTGCAGAACGACGGTAACGTGAAAGTAAACCCCAAATTGTTGCGACCAAAATTAGCGCACCTACGCCAATCAAACTCAATGTTACAATCATACTTGTCTCCATTAAAAATTAAAATTAAAATTAAACGTTTAAAAAATTATTTCAATATTGCTTTTTCAATTTGTATATTAATATTCATACAACCAATAAATTTCAATCTTTGTTCTATAAATGGCATAAATTTATCAAGTAATTTATCGTGATTATTATCAATTTCATTAACTGACATTGTTGCCATTGCAAATTGAACTTCACCAAATACTATATCATAAATATCTTTATTATCTTGATCATCCAAATCGAACATTGTTTCGAATGTTAGTATTACTGGTAAATCAATTTTAGTTAAAAATCCATCAATACCTGTAACTAATATATTACGATTATATGAACGATATTGCATATTAAATAATGTCTAGTGCTTTATCAATTACATTAGTAACTGTTGTCTCTGCCTTTTCGATTAAATTCTCTACCTTTTGAGTATCAAATTCATGTCCATACAAAATGTGTTCAAATATCTCTATAAGTGTCATAATTACAAATTATTTAATTACCAAAGAAACCTTCTTCGTCAAGTTTCTTAATGCGTTTCATAAGAACAATTGGTACTGCTACAATTGCTGCTGATATAATCAATGTCTTTCCTAAAAACTTTAACATATTGTTTAATTTTATTCGTAATAATATTCTGTGTTATGCTTTAATCGTTTTTCAAGCCATTTCAAAGTCTTATAATTAGAATAATCATAAAGTCCTTTTGCAATAATGGCACCTACACCAAGTAAAGTAATTGCTCCTAAAATTCCTTTTTGTTTATTTGATAAAAAATCTAACATTTTTAATATAGCTACATTTATTTAAAATTTCTACAAAGCCATTATCAAAAGTAAAATAATTGGATGAACATAAGATGATGTGTTCATTATAATATCTTGATACATTGTAGAATCACCTTTATAAACTTTATTGCCAATATATGTAAATAGACAATCTTTCTTCATTATGGAACATCCATCATAAAGCTTATTATTTTGAAATCTACCGATTGCGTCAGTTCTCATTGTTGATTGTCCTCGATAAATATATCCATTGCTATATGTGGCTACAATATCCGATGATGTGTGTGATTTTGAACCTTGCAATTTATAAATGTATTTACCATCAAAGTAGAAAATCAATGATGAGCTCATTGTAGAATTGTTGGCATATACATAACCCTGTTCTACTCTTGCAATTGTTGAACTATCATAAGTTGATGCTCCATTGTAAATCTTTTGTGCAAATATATTGATTGTAAATAGACTTACAAAAATGAAGATAATTAGTCGTCTCATATAATTACATATACATTATTAATAGTATCTTTTGCTACTCGTAAATTCATTCCAACCTGGACATCATTCTTATTTGTCATATGATAAAGTGTCTTTTTAAATGTACCAAGTGGAGTCTTAATTAGAACTACATATCGACCATCACCAAGATTTGTCAATACTGAACAATCACATCCAACAAAATTAGGATTTTCTTGATTTGAATGATTAAGCTTCATCATAAGCTTATACATATACCAAAGCAAAACCATGAATCCAACACCAATAATAGATGCGATAACAAAATGCCAAGCAGTAAATTGATATGTACCTAATGCATCATAAGTCCGATCAAACCTTGCTGTAGCTGCCAAATATGTAGAAAAACCAAGCAAGAAATGTAGAACTCCTTTAAATGAAAGCATAGATGAAATGTCAAAATCAATATCACCATCTGCATCAAAATCAATATCAGTGTCTCCAAACATCCAAGACAAAATTGTCTTAATTAGAAAGAATGCAAAAACTGAGAAAAATAAAATGTAATACCAAGCCATTGTTTTAATTATTTATTTGTTTCTTCAAAATGTTCTTCAAGATTATTTATGTAAGTTTGCAATATATCTATTCGATGTACAACTGCAGTAATAAACCATGCATTAATTCCTTCACTAAATTTTGTATAATTAACTCCTGGTGTATCACTATTAGGAAAAAGCAATCCTCCTACTGCTTTATTTGAATCATCAGTCAAATGCTTAAGAATTTGATTCAATTCCTCTATTTCATGAATACATGCCGATACTTTCTTAATTTCTGCCATAATTACAACTTTTTAGGGTCAATAAATCCATTTTCTTCAGGCCAATCATTTTTTGGAATAAAATATTTATTATCATCAAGATAATTCATAATACCTATACAAAGATTATCTTTAATAATTGCTCGGCAAGCCTGACCTCGTAATTCATCAAGTGAATTTGCATCAAATACTTTCAATACTCGTGCAATAAAATAAATTCCATAGTTTGTTGGATCACCTTCTTTCCATCGAGTACTAATAAAAGGTTCATCACGATGACCAAGAGAAACATTACCAAATGAAACATATCCACAACCACTCAATTTCATTCCAATATCCAATACAAAGCAACAATGGTCCTCAATATACAAACGAGCAGTATCTATAATTCCGTATTCAAATCCTGTCATAATTATTTATTGTAATATTCAATTGAACGGTTAATCAACTTCTGAAGACTATCATTATCAAGTACTTCAAGAATAAAATATGCAATACAATCCAAAGAACCATGATGATATTCAATAGCATCTAGCCACTTGTTCCAAATGTGATCACCAAGACTATACTTCCATTTCTCCGGATCAAAATCTGTGCCATTGAAGATTATATTACACTCTCCTTTACTCCATCGATTGCACATAAAAAGGAGTACATTGCGAAAATCCTTTGCAGTCATATTATATTCTTAATCAGTTACTAAATGAAGCCAACTTAAATCTCTTGTACCATAGGGCTTATTGCCCTCCTCGATATATCGGTTAATCATTTCTACGGTTTCGGCTACCGAATCACCGCCTTTGCAATAAGTACCCTTCCAATCCTTGTGAGTGAAATTGAAGTTCTCATCGATAGTGAAATCTTCCAGCTTAAAGTTCCACTTCTTATTCTTGGCCTTTTCATAAAGAACTGCCATTTCTGTTCTGTACTTTTCTTCCGGAGTAATGATTCTTTTTGCCATTGTATTGTTTATTTTGATTTTACATATATAATATAGAAATTTGTGGGAAAATTTCAAATATTACTTAAATTATTTTTATCTTTTCTCCACTAAAAATCTTAATTGACTCTATATGTGTAATACCACTTGGCAAATAATTGTTAAACTCATCAAGCATTTGCTTATCAAATTCTGGGTACATTTCATGTAAATGGTCATGCTCAATATATGTACCATCATCAGTACGTTCAAGTGTTCGACCACCAGACCAGTTTTCAAGCTTATTTAATGTATCATGAATTTTCTTTATAATTGGCATGTATTTTACCAATTCATTGCACTCAATTTCAGTTTCTTTATAGCAAGAACCTCCACGTTGTACATTATGCCCGTAAACTATTAAATAATCTTTCATGTGTATTAAATATTATTAGTCCTCATCTTCATATTCGTCCTCGTCCCAATCATTATTTACATCACTATCCTCAATTGAGCAGTGTGGATCAATATAATCTACAAACTTTTCCATTCTATCATGAACAAACCATCTGTCATTATCATCCATATCCTCGTAATACTTATCAAGATAATCATCGATGTCAGACTCGCCTATCCAATTGGGATTATCAAAATGATCCAAAATTTCCTCACAAATTTCAAAGCTATTATATTCCATAATTTCTTGTTAAGTTTAAATTAGATATTTGGGTAAGAAGATTCTTATTCAGATTCCTCTTACCCTAATTATTTTAAGCTGCTACCTTGTAAGGTTCTACCATCTCCAGGTCGTACATTGTATCGGTACCTGTGTACTTCCTTCCATCGAGGTTATACTTTGCTGACTCCTCCATTCTCCAGCGAGGTTGTACTGCTACAATCAGCTTACCTGTATTTGAAATTGTAATGAAGCGAACGGGATTTCCAAGCTTAGTCTGAGCCTTTGCACCATTCTTAAACATTTCCAAGTTAAATTCCTTTGTAGTCTTCATAATTTCTAATTTTTGTTTGTTATTTGTTATTTACATTTATAATATAGAAACAACATTACATTTTTTCAAATAATATATAAAAATTTTTGAAAAATTTAAAATAAAAAAGAGAGATACATTAGTATCTCTCCTATAAGTTATTGTACAATATGTTTAGTTTGTAAGTTCAAGTGACATACACATTGAAATTTCGGCTGGGTGAATATCATTTACATCAGGAATCCATTTCTTCCAACCCATAGCATCAACAATTTTCTTAAAGTCATCTTGTTTTAACTCGTGCATATAGTCAAATAAGAATTGTCCTGCACCTTTCCAAAGATCTGCATCTTTACCAGTCCATTGACCTTTGTCTTTATCATATTTACAATCTGGATGTTCATTCTTTAATTGATCAAGAATAGTCTTAACCATTTCAACGCAACCAGCACCTGTTGTTTTCTTTTCTTCATTTATATATTCAATAATTGATTTCATAAATATTTAATATAATTTTATTTTGCAAATCTATTTAAAGGTAATTTAACTTTATCCCTTGAATTATATTTTAAGTTTAATTTCTTTGCACATTT
>Ga0326514_10000229_pt1 | contig 36780 bp, 50 predicted proteins | sample 3_2548_0518_D_FD_203653 | JGI IMG/M metagenome (GOLD analysis project Ga0326514, IMG submission 203653) | Bovine rumen microbial communities from UC Davis, California, United States - 3_2548_0518 | ecosystem: Host-associated > Mammals > Digestive system > Stomach > Rumen | place: USA... | reverse complement strand
TCACTTCGTCTGATATGACATTGACGGTTTTGTGATAGGTTCTTTTCGTGTGGGAAGTTCCACCGAACTGTCCGTTCTGGTCTCGGACTTCCTCAACATATCTCTGTCGCAAATCAACAAACTCTATTTTCTGAGTCTCTTTATGCTTGTTGAACACAACGATACAAGTTGCAATAGACGTTGATTCAAACATCGAATTTGGCAAAAGTATCACCGCCTCAATGACGTTTGCCTCAATCATGCAATTTCTGATTATTGCCTCTTCGCCACTTATCGTTAAAACTCCATTTGGCAGTATCATGGCAACCTTATCATCTGCCATACTTAACGCTGATGCGATAAACGCATAATTAGCGTTACTGTTGGGGGCTACTCCATACTCATTAAATCTCGGTTGCATGATTGCGAAGGGTGGAGCAGCCCATTTCATGTTATAGGGTGGATTAGATACTAATGACTTCGCCATATCTTGCCCCCTTTCTCACTTGCCATGTTCTCACGATTTCGCCTTGTAATATGTCACCCTGATATACAGTTGCTTTAATATTTCGTAATACAAGATTAAATAACAAATACGGAATAACATTCTCGTCTATTTCGTAGAGTTCAAAGGTGGTCTCAGGGCACTCAATCCATCTCTGAATTGTCAATGCTCCACTTCCTGCGCACATATCAACAGTCTTTTCACTATTTCCAATAAGACGTGATACAAACTGTGCGAGGCATTTTGGAGTGTAATCCTGCTTTTTATCTTTGCGGTCAGCGCAATAATATTGATAAATCTTCTGGAGCCAATCTATTGATAAATCATCCACTAGCTCATTAAATACCACGATTTTATCCGTATCATTGTTATCAACACATTCCATCAAGGCTTTACCTAAATTATCAATTGAATCTATTTTGAATATTTCAAGCGTCTTTTCAGACAGTTCTTTTAATTCAAGCAATACACTACCTCCTCTCACTCAAAAACTCGTCCAGACTCATCACTTCCCTAAATCTCCGCCATGTTCTCATGCGCAGCCCCGGCACTGCCCCACATATTCGGCAGCTTTACCTCACCATTCCCACGCTCCATCAGGTACTCGGCGTAGTTTTTCACGATCCTGTGCGACAGGGCCGTCTGGAGCCCGATCTGCTCCTTCACCATGTATTTATCCACATACGCCCTGAAGTCCTCATTCAGACTATAGAGCATGTTCATGCTGGTGTACTGGTCCATTTCAATTGTTCTCCTTTCTCCGGAAATACTCTGCCGAAGCAACGAGCATATCCAGCAAAAACTTTTCTTTGTTCTCGTTAAGGGATCCTTTTATCCGGTCATAGATTTCCGTTTCATCGTCAACGAATCTTTGCCAGGACTCCTTATCGTGCGGCGGAGCTGACTCCCAGCGCTTCATAAAGCTCCACCATGCTTTTACCGCTTCATACATCCCACAGTGCCTCCTCCAGCTTCTCGTATTCGTCCGTTGTCATGATCGACACATATATGCCCGGGTGATGTTCCACCCATCTCTTCTCCACCGTCTCCCTGACCACGAGTGCATCATCTTTCCAGAAGCCGAACAGCGTCATACAATCTTTGAGCATTTTTTGAAGATTATCTGTATCGGGTTTTTCCTTCCGCCACTGTCCATGGGTATGGCTGCCGCCCCGGATTTGGAAGAGCCATTTGACTTCCAGCACCACCGGATCCGTGATCGGTTCCTGCGGAGCGTACTTTGCGAGTCTTGCACAGATCGATGCTTTTGCTTCCTTCAGCTCCTGAGGATCATAAAAGACCGGTTTGCCATTCCTGACCATAACCTTGTGTTCCTGGGCGGTAACTGTCGGCGGATCCATTGCAAGCCTGAAATACACGCTCATCGGTTCTGCTCCCAGGTATTCACATCGCCGTTGATACGGAAATATGTTTCTTCGCTGCCATCATCATGTTTGCGTGTATATACACAGCTGGCCAGTATGTCGATATTCTCTGAAATCCGATCAAGCACATCCAGTAGTTCATCAAATTTTTTTTCTGTTATTTTTTCTGCCATTTTTTTCTCCTTTCTCACTTCGCACGCAATCGCGTGACTCTTCTCTAAACGATGGGTAAAGGGTGTTTTTATAACCCTTTACCCTTATCTTTAGATAAGGGTGGTTTGGTTTGGTTTCGCTATTTGCAAACCCTATAGGGTTCGGTTTTCGGCGGTTTTTGCGCCGCAAACCCTATAGGGTTTAGGTTTGGTATTTTGGTGCTCTTTAGACTAAACCAAACCCTATAGGGTTCGGTTTGCCAGAAATGCAAACCGAAATCGTTTTTGGGTTTGCACCGTCTGATTTTTAGGTTCGCTCCTGAACAATGACATATTCGATATCGTTCTGCCTGACGATTTTGATCGGTGCATTTTCACTTTTTGCGAGTTTCCTGATAGTATCTTCAGAGAATCCGTAATCGCCGCCGAAATACTCAGCCAGCTCTTTGACCGTAGGCGGGAGATCACCTTTTAAAAGCGAAGCAACGTTCATGATCCTGTCTATGCGGCGCTCTTTTTTCTCGGCTATCCTGTCAAGCCCCATCTGCGAGCGTTCCTTTTTTGTATACTGTGAGTTGTTTTGTGGTCTTGCGCCATCTGTCCCTCTCGCATTTTCCAACCCTTTCACTACATAGTGCACCGGGTAATTAAACACTAGCTCTGTAGGGCTGATCGGCGGAAATTCCCGGAGCGATGCTTCCATACGCATATAAAACGCATAGTCGTGAAGCTCAAGGTCTTCTCTCTCCGGTACAGTCACTTCAAGAGGCATCCCGTCCTTGTTAAAAGGAGATATCTCCAAAAGGTCCACAATGGCATCCGGATCTCTGGCGAACACTCCCGACCCTGAAGACCGGTTCTGTGCTGCTGTGTTTTCGCTCGCACTTTTGTTATGGTGGTGGCAGAATATGACCGAACACCCCTTAGTGGCTGCCAGATTATCAAGGGTATTACAGAATTCAGATACGACCTTTGCATCGTTCTCATCTCCCAGGAGCGTTTTATATATGGGGTCGAGGATCACGACTCCATACCCGCCTCTTTCCACCTTGTGCTTAACCCCGGGAAGAAGCTCTCTGAAGGGTTTCGCCATACCGCGGAGAGTCAGCACATCAAGCATACCGCTCAGTAGTTTCGGGTCTATGTGCAGGTGAGTGCATATCTCTCTCAGCCTGTCTGTAAAAGAGTCCCGGGCAAGCTCAAAATTTATATATAAGACCTTATTTTTTGAGCAATAATGTCCGAGCCAATTCCTGCCCAGAGCTATATCTATGGCGAGCTCGATGAGCAAAAAGCTCTTTCCCGCTTTGCTTGCTCCGGTAAGTATCATCTTGCGCCCCTGCCTCAGGATCCCCGATATCACCTCCGGTGAGAGTTGCGTGTTAAAATTCTCTTCGGTAAATAAATCTTCCGGATCCGGTAGGTCATCCATCTCCTCACTGATCCATTCCTCCCATTCCTCGAAGCTATCAAATTCGCTCGTATATTCCACGATATGCTGCCAGTTATCCCCGCGCTTTATGCCGGGGAGTCTTGAGAGCCTTGAAGCGTTCTTATTCTGGCGGTCTACCTTGAGACCGTACTTATCGCATATCGCGTAGAGCTTTTCTGTGCGCTTTTTGAAGATCTCTTTCGTAGGAGCATCTACCTTTACTATGGCGTGGAGTGATTTGCCCCCTGAATTGACCAACACCGCCACAGGGAGCTTCATTTCCTTGATGAGTGCGTTCTGCATAGGTATGTCTACCACATCGGACTCTACCAGCGCGTACTTGTAAGCCGTGACATTGTCATCCCTGACACCCTTCCCGTCCATGGGGTTGAACCGGATCCATGCACCGCCCATCGGGTCATAATCTCCCAAGGCCGCGCCTATGTCCTTCTTGTGTTTGGTCAGATCCTTCAGCAGCTCTTTCACATTCCGCGTAAAGCCTTTGCCTGAAGGCTTGTACTTACCGTCTTCGTCCTTAAAAGACTTCATCACTATGCAGACATTCTCGTCCATCTCGAATAGCGCAGTAAGATATGCGGATATCTGTTCGTATGGATCCAGATCTTCCACAACCTCGATTTCTTCAGGCTCGACCCATCCGAGGTCATATTTATCCACGCCGATCTCATCGTCCCAGTCCAGAAGCTCCCAGCCGTCCTTATCCGGATTGTAGCCGAAATCCTTCGCATATTGAACGATAGTGCCGGCTGTCACCGGCTCACTGCTTCCGTTAAAACTCATCCATTTTCTTTCGCATTCGCCTTCCTTAAACCGCGAGTCTGTTCTGCTCCATGCTTCCCATACGGAGCAGGGATAACCCTCGTGTTTGAGAGCCATCCCTACATTTACCCACTGCTGGTACTCAAGGGAAACGCAGGGGATATGGTCAAGGTATTCGGCAAGATTTATCTCATTGTCCATGTTTAACTCCTTTGTGATTTAGGTATATAGGTCTCCGGATCTATCGTATACGGGAGCGCCCAATGGTGTGCCGCCAGATACTTGACGATCACCTGCGCATCATCGAAAGTCCATGTGCCTACATCATGGAACCCGAAGCGTTCCAGGCATCTGATCTGTTTAGCCGTGGTAAGTCCGGAACTTGCACGCTTTATCAGTCTGTCGAGGAGCATCGAGGCATATCCCTTTGACATATCCTCCCCGGGGTTTATGCCGAACTTCTCCAGAGCTTTTATCTGTCCTTCCGTGGCATCCTCAAATTCCCAACCAAATGTAGGCTCATAGTCCTGAAGATCCTCATCCGCGATAGACATCTCGAACTGGAGCGGATCCACGAGCTTTGATCTCTTTGCCCGCTGTGCCCGAAGCTCCCTCGCGAGTGCCGCTTCTCTTTGTGCCTTGGCATCCTCCATTATCTCTTTGATGTTCTCTTCGCTGATCTCAAACTCTTCGCCGGATTCTGCCATCTTGTCATCTATAAACTTCGCAGTTTCCTCCTTTTTGCATATGAGGCATGTCGGACGGCACAGCTCGTGCTTCCTTGTCAGCCACAGAAAATCAAGTATCAGCAGATGGTCCTTGCCCTCGCAGAGTCTTGTCCCGCGTCCTACCATTTGGGTATAAAGGCTCCTTATCTTCGTGGGGCGGAGTATCACTATGCAGTTCACGCTCGGGCAGTCCCACCCTTCCGTAAGGAGCATCGAGTTGCACAGAATCCCGCGCTTTGCTTTGTCGAATTCTTCGAGTACCTGAGCGCGGTCTTTTGAGTTACCATTCACTTCCCATGTGGGGAGCCCTCGTTTAGCCAGCTCATCCCGAAACTCCTGCGAAGTGCTCACAAGCGGTAGGAACGCTACAGTCTTCCTATCTGAGTAATTCTGTGCTATAATATCCGCGATCTGGTCCAGATACGGAGCCAGCGCATCTCCCAGGTCGCCACTTGCATAATCTCCCTGCTGTGTCCGCACGGCGGTGAGGTCGATTTTGAGGGGTATCGTCTGCGCCCGTATCGCGCACAGATATCCCTCTTTTATTGCCTTCGGCAGGGGATATTCATACGCAAGGCTTTCAAAGAACTCTCCGAGGTTCTTCATATCGCCACGATCAGGCGTGGCAGTCACTCCCAGTACATTCGCATTGAAATACCCGAGGATCTTCTTGTAACTCTCTGACAGGGCGTGATGGGCTTCGTCCACTATGATGGAATCAAACTCATCCGGGTCATATTCTTCGAGGCGGTTATCTCTCTGGAGAGTCTGCACCGAGCCCACCACAACGGGGAGCATTGTCCCCGCTGCGTGGCTGTCAGCCTTTTCAAGTGCCGAGTTTATCCCGGTTGCTTTCATCAGCTTATCCGCCGCCTGATCAAGAAGCTCTCCCCGGTGTGCGAGAATGAGGACCTTGCCGCCCTTATCCACCCTGCGCTGTGTCACCTTCGCAAAACAAATAGTCTTGCCACACCCTGTAGGAAGCACAAGCAAAGTGCGCCTGTGCCCCTCCTGCCATTCCTTCTCGATAGCCTCAACCGCCTCATTCTGGTAAGGTCTCAGCTCCATCACTTGCCCTCCTTAGCATAAAGCGTTGAGATCCTGTTGGACTCCTTGCCGTTGTATTCCTGAACCTTGACAGAGCATCTCCCGGTGCTTCCCACGAGATCGCCCCATCTCATGGGAGTCTTTTCGCCTTTGTTCTTAAGCCCGCAGGCCTTGAACAGGCTGGCTATCATGCCCTCCATCTTCCTGCACAGGTAGTACCGCTCAAATACCAGAGCCGTCTTATCTCCGTCCTTGATCCTGAAGGTCACAATTGCCATCTTGCAGGCGGGGAGCTTGTCGGATCCGCCATAACTCGACCGCTCAAGGTTTACGACCTCGAAGTCGTACTTGCCTGCGGGTAGCACGGTAAAATCATCACCATCTTCGATCTCGTCATCCCAGTCGAGGAGCTCATCGTCATCGTCCTCAAAATCAAGCTCATCATTGATGTTTTTGTTCTTCTCTTCACTCATTGTAGATTCCTCCTTGTTTATGTTTTGGTTTATTCCTCAAACGGAAGCTCTGCTTCCAGCTTGGCGCGGTTCTTTATAATTTTCTTAAGCAGTCCCGGGAAGCTCTTCACAAGCTTGCGGCAAAACTCCGGGGAGTAATCCTCGATCTTCACCGTTGCATCATACTGTGAGTTCTTAAGAGCTCCCACAGCTTCCTGCACTTCCCAGTCTGTTACATTGTTCTCGATCATCAGCGCTTTAAGATCGTCAGGGATCTTAAGCGCCTCCACTACATTCTCCCTGGTCTCCTTCTGTTTATCAGAAAGCGTGGGCTCGGGCTGTTTCTTTTCCCTCTCATCCTTTTTCTCTTTAGTATCCGGAGATTCTTTCTCTTCCTTGTCCTTCTCGGGTACCGAAACGGTATCCGAGCTTGTGAAGATATGTGCTATCTCCTTAAAATCAAAGGGCATCTCATCCGGCAGGCCGTGGCGGTTCTTCGCATCCCAGCAGGGGTGATGCGTAGCATACATGACTCTCTTGTTGCCCTGGGCCTTTTTACTCTTGGTCTTGGAATCCTCCACCACATAGGTCTTATAATTCCCGAAGAGCACCACATCAGCCCACTCTTTTACCATGGCTTTTACCTGCTTTGACTGGAGCTTAAGCTCCCACCTGTCAAAAGCGCCCATCTCGTTGGGGAGCTCCTGCTTGCGCATTGCTGCATGTGCTGTCATGATCACATTTATTCCCTTCTTTACGATATAATCGAGCCTTGTGAGGAGCCTTTCGAATTCAGCGGTAACATACCGAGAACCCTTTCCATAGTCCAGCGTGAGTATGTCCGCTGTCTTATGCCGTTCGTTGAGCTTGTGGATGCAGGCGTTCTCCGCCCAGTCCACGGTATCGATCACGAGTGTCTTGCAGCAGTCCGGATGGTCTATCACATACTGAGCCGCATCAAGGATGTTGTCCCAGTTGCTCATATCCGCGTCGAATCTCGCCACATCAAGCATTTTTGTGCTGTCCTCTGTATCGATGAATAACGGATCTTCTGCTTTACTGGCAAAGGTTGATTTGCCGAACCCTTCAGGACCATATATGATCATCTTTAATGCTCCGGGTCTTTTTCCCTTGCTTATCTCCATTTCCTTTTATCCCTCCTTTATCTTTTCTTTTCACTTCCATTCATCATCCTCTGCCAGTGTAGGCTTGCCGGCAGGCTTGTCCACCAGAGCCCCGAGGACTTCCGTAAATTTATCCTTGCCCATGAGTTTCTCCATCTCGGTGATGGTCTTCGCCTTCACGGAGCTGACCTTTTCCAGTTCAAAACCTGCCGATATGCAGGCACTGATGATGTCCTTATCCTTCACGGTGTACTTCCTGCGGCTCTGACCTTCGACGATCTTCCATCCGGGGAGCGTGTCACCGCTCTGGATCCGCTCGATAGCCCCTTCCTTAAGGTCATTAACCCAAGCGGTCAATCCGTCAACCTGATGCAGGATCTCAGCGATCTCACCTGCTGAAAGAGTGTTCTTTTCCATGTACTTTGTGACACTCATGTACTTCTCCGCCCTTCCCTTGCAAACCTTCTTCGCGGGGCAGAATGTGCACCACTCCCCGGGAGCGACAGGCGCATCATCAGTCTGTGTCAGTTTGGCAGCAGGCCCGACTACATTCGAGCCCCACGAGTACAGATCATCTGCTGTGATGAAGTCCTCGCTGATGTTGCCTGCTCTCGGCTGATATATGGTCATCTGAACATCATTGATGTGATATTCCTCATCCAGAGCCGCAAGAGCTCCCAGAGCGTAAAGCCGAAGCTGTGGGTTATCCACCGCAGAGACCTTGACACCCTTCCCATACTTAAGGTCGATGATGTGGAGTTTTCCCCACCTTGCGATCACGACATCTGAAGTCCCAAAGCCATCGGGGATCCACCTGGTAAGGTCAACCCGCATCTCTGTCCTGAGCATCGGCTCAGGATCCACCTCGCGCTCTTTCGCATACTCTCTGTCAACAAAGTCCGCATATCTTTTTACATCCTCAAGCATCTCCTGAGTGGAGTAATCGAGCTCGGGATGGTTTGCGTAGAACCTGTCGATTTTCCCGACATGTTCCTGCGGGATCTCTCCCGTATCGATAAGCGCCTCGCCTGCCTCGTGTGCCAGTGTGCCCTCATCCGCGTAAATACTTCCCTTATCCGGGAAACCCTCGGACATCTTCACGGATCCCGGGCAATTCATCCACCTGTGTGCCCCGGAACAGCTCAGGAGTGCATGAGGCCGTTCTGCTGCTGTTTCCTTTTTCATTTGCCGTCATCCTCCTCCTTAAAGTCCAGTCTTGCGCTAATCCAGCGCCATACCTCGTCCACAAATCTCTGCGCATAATGCGCAAGGTTCTCCGGATCCTTGTTATTCGGATCGTTCGCCACCTCTTGAAAATACTGGAACACAAGTTCCTTCATCCCTCTTCCCATGATTTAATCTCCTTTCTTGCTTGTTTCATTCTTCTTCCGTTTCCGGATCTCCTTTATTGCTTTGGTCATCCGCTGACTGCGTTTGTAGTACATCCGGCGGAACCACTCCGCCAGCTCTTCCTCATCCAGGGCGAGCTCGTCCATAAGATCCTGCTGGGTGATACCGTACTTCCGGATATCTTCGATAAAGCCCCTTCTAAGTGAACGATAGTTATCCTCTACGGTCTTCTGTGCTGTTTTCTTTGCTTCCCTGATTACTGCATCCGGTGGCAGTCCCATCAGGAAGAAGCTGGCATACTGGCTATGAAGCCATGCGATCTCGTGTTTGCACTCGTTTTCCAGAGTCTCCATCAGCTTATCTGGAATCTCCTCGCCGTTTTTCTTCCGGAGACAACCCGATATAGAATATTCCCGCATATCGTTATAAACCAGTGCTTCATAACGAACGATAACCTGTACAGAATCCTTGATGATTGCCGCCATCAGCTTCAGGACTCCGGGATCGTACATTTTCTTCGGATCCAGTTTCTCCGGAAATCCGAGCCGCTTCCATACCTCGCGGTCATGCTCGTCCTGTTTCTCAAGGGCTGATATGACTGACTTCGGAGTGTTAATGTCTATATACCTTCCGAAGTTCCGGTTATACCTCCGTACCGGTTCACCCGTGACCTCGCTTATTCTTACCCCTTCGGTTTCTTTATCCATGCCACAATCACCCTCCCCTGTGTCTGCTCCATGATCTGCTTTGCACTTTCCAGATCGGGCTGCCATATGTCTATGACTGTACTTTTGCCCGTTCCGATTTTGTCTAAGCATTCGAAGTATCCTAAATACTTTCCGTCTCTTGTCCATATCATCGCTCCATCGCCTATATGCTCCTGTGTTACTGCTGCAATGCCCTCGCGGACATGCGCGCCAGTGTATGTGATCGTGCCTGGGCAGGACTCCGGACAATAGCATGTCAGATACATTTCCTGTCTGCCCTGCGCCCTTGCCGGTCTCGGGAATAAGAGCAGGAACAAGAGCGCCGCTATCGCCGTGATGATGACCAGCTCTATGAGACCCATGCCTTTGTTGCCCCATGTCTTTATGTCTCTCCTGAAGAGCAAGAGCGCCGGAACGAGGATCCCGAGGACCGTAATGGTGTCCATTACATCACTCACTCGTCCACCCCCTTTATCATCTGCCATGCTATGATGGCAGGTGCTCCGATTATGTATAACAGAAGCAGATATTCAGTCATATTCTTCCTCCTTTCCGAAGCCCCCGAGAAGGTCTTCCAGATCATCCTTAGTGAAATGGAGCAGGCGGTGCATCTCCATAAGCTGTGTGAGGCTCACAGAGCCTCTAGTGATGGCCGCAGACAATCCCTGCTGAGATAATCCCATGCGGCCTGCAAGAAACTTCTGAGGCATTCCACGGCGCGCTATGATGCTTTTGATCCATCTGCACACCTTTGTCTTATTTCGTTCCTCCTGAGTCAGATAGGCTTTCGGCATTTACCCCACCCCTTTCAGAATGTCTTTCATCATCGCCCAACCACTGTCCAGGGCAACATTGATCCTCTTTTTGCCACCGCTTGCAAAGATTGCCGTGACAATTTCAAGTTCTTCGTCATAGTCCAGATCCAGAAGATCATGACACTGGCTTGTCAGCTTCAGGACTTCGCACAGACGCTCGCATATAAGAGCCTTGTTTTCTTCCATTTCATTCTTCCTCCATAAAAAACTCCATCGGTACATCAAGGAATTTCGCAATCTTGTAGAGCTTCTCTGCGTTGATTGAATATTTGCCATTCTTCCAAGATGAAAGAGTTGCTGTTGATATACCTGTCGCTTTATGTACATCAGAAGGTCTGTACTTCCTTTCAAACAGCTGTGATTTCCGCTCCAGTGCGATTAGAAATTTCTGATATGATGGTTTCATCAGTCCTCCTCCTTCACTAACAGGTCATCGATCTTGCATCCGAGGACATCAGCGACTTTTTTCAAGGTCTCAACATTTGGCGTGCTCCCGTGCAGGAACCACTTGCCAATTGTTCCGTTGGCAATTCCGGCCTTCTGTTCCAGGACTGAAATGTTTAAACCCTTCTTTATTACCTTTGCCCTTAAAATCTCTTCGTTTATCATTTTTTCCTCCTTTCCACTAAATGTATGTGGCTAAGCCCCAATATCTAGCGGTTGAAAAATGATAGAAAGTATTCTATATTGATAATGCCAACTACAATATGAGAGGTATCTTTTTTCTACCGCTAGAATTTTCGCTAGTCGTCATAGATGATAATACTAGATACCCCTCTACTTGTCAATAGATTTTTTTCGAGTAAAGGAGAAAATTATGGATACAGTAGACAGAATCAGAGCACTATGCCAAAAAAATGGCATGTCGATCACCAAATTAGAGGTGGCTTTAGGTTATGGGAATGGCTCTATCTCAAAGGCTGGCACAAATGCGATGCGTTCTGACAGGTTAATGGCCATCGCCGACTACTTTGGTGTAACAATGGAATATCTCATGACCGGCAAAGAAGAAACATTCGACGAGGCTTCCGATCGTCTGGAAACTGATGCAGGGTATTTGTTTTATCTTTTGAAAGATATGGGCTATACCTTCGACAGCGATGCGGACGGCCATGTTATCGAGTCGTTCGATAAGAGAAGAAAATACACCCTTTCAGGTGATCAGTACGAAGCATTATCTAACCTTATAGAAAATTCGGGGAAAGCCATCATATCTAAATTCGTTTTTGAACAGACCAAATCCGAAGCAGTCCGAGAGAGTCCGAAGCAGTCCGATCAGGAGCGGGAGCTGCTGAGACGCTTCGTTCTGCTGGATCAAAACGATAGGGACAAACTGTCAGCATACCTTGACGGTCTTCTGGCGGCAGAAAAATACGATAAAAAAGAACTTTTCGCGTGATTTGTTTATAATTTGTTCACAAATGTATGATATAATCCCCTTACAAACCGCCCATTACGGTTAGAATATAATGGACTTGTATGTTTAACTTCCGCGAGCGACGGGGTGCCATTGGCGTAGAATATCGCTCACTTGTAAGGGGGATCTGCATAGGATTCCCCTTTTGCTTTCTGGAGGGAATATAGGATTTATGCAAACAAAAACCCCGGAGCTGTGGCATACTCCGGGGAAATCTCATAGCACCCTTCCTGTTATTTGCGGTAGAAAGGATAAGGTTATTATATCATGAGCTTAAGAAAATTGCCATCGGGCAAATATCAATTCAGGAAAACTATCGATAAGAAGGAGTATTCCGTTCTACTGGATCACAAGCCGACTTCAACGGAATTGAAGGAAATCGAATTTTCTTTGCGAGAAAAGGTTAGAACATATTCCAATGATCGCATAACCTTCCAGAAGGCCGCAGAAGGTTATATCAATGTAAAGAGCAACATTCTATCGCCTTCCACCATCGTGGGCTACTATAAGATGCTCAGGCAACTCTCCGAGAGCTTCAAGGAGACTTTGATAAACGACATCGACCGGATAACCATACAAGCGGAGATAAACCGCCTGGCGGCTTCCCTGAGCCCTAAGAGCGTATCAAATATCTCCGGCTTTATCGCTCCGGTACTAGGGATGTACCGTCCACAACTCCAATATAAAATCACACTCCCAGCAAAGGAAATCGTTGAGCATTATGTACCGACTGAAGCGGAGATGAAATCTATTCTGGAACATGCGAAGGGAACCGAGTATTATATCCCTTTTACTCTCGGAGTGTTCGGCCTGCGCAGATCTGAAGTCTGCGCTCTGGAACTCTCCGATCTGGAAGGAAACATTCTCCATATACACAAAGCAAAAGTATTAAATACTGATAATCAGTGGATCATCAAACATTATAACAAAACCGATGAAAGCCATCGGGATATCTATATCCCTGATCAGATAGCAGACATCATCCGCGCACAGGGATATGTTTACAAATATCTCCCCGGGGCAATCTATGACCGGTTGCGACAGGTGCAGGATGAATTGAACATTCCACACTTCAGATTGCATGACCTCAGGCATTATTACGCATCATACGCTCATGCTCTGGGCATTCCTGATGAATATATCATGAAACAGGGTGGATGGAAGACAGACCATGTTATGAAGCGGGTATACCGCCATGCCTTCCAGAAGGAATATGAAGAAGCTGCTGCGAAGTTCGCGGATAGTTTTTTGTGATGAAATCCGTGCCAATTTCATGCCAAGATTGTGCCAAGATTTATACAAATTATGCCAAATTTTACCTCAAATTGCGGATTTAAAAGAAGATTTAACAAAGCTGAAACCCCTTGAAAACACTGGCTTTACAGCAATTCCAAGGGGTTCCGTAAAGATGCGGACAAGGGGACTTGAACCCCTACAAAATATCGCAAGAATCCTTATTCTATGCGGTTTTTGTTTTTCTCATGCCAAGTCTGTGCCAAGATTAACTCCGTAGCTCTGCCCAGGTCTTCGGTCCCACGATGCCATCTCCGCGCAGTCCTCTCATCTTCTGGAAGGAAATAACGGCGATCTCCGTGAGGGACCCGAATATGCCGTCAACAGCGAGGTGCGCACCATAACCATAATTGAGCAGAGTCTGTAATTCTTTGACATATCCGCCCTTACTGCCCTTCCTAAGTGTCGGATATGCTCCTGTGGTGCTCTGTGGAGCTGATTTAGGCGGGTTGTATGACTTATCCCATGAGTCGAGCCCATACTTCTCTACCGTGGCACACAGCGTGCTCACATAGGTGCTGGAAGTGGCATACCCGTCAGCCTTTATCAGAGTAGCGTATTGTTTGTAGTCTGTTGCACTCTTCAGGTTGGCATATCTCTTGCCGGAGATGAAATCATAATAGCCTCTGACACCCTCTGCTATATCCTCGTATGCCCTGAAGTTGTCCCGTATCGTGGTCAGCGTGCCGGGCTTATATTCCTCTTTGGTCTTCATATTGACGGATGCACCCTTCCAGGATGATGATGTCTTTATGCCAAAAAAGTTAAAATATTTACTTGCTAAAATAGATTTTCCTGCGGCGCTTTCAATAATTGCTTGAGCTATAACAGCAGCGCATGTATGATAACCCCTTTTCTCCGCTTCAGTTCTTATCAACGGGGCTATTTGTGAAACAAACTTTTCAACATCCTGTTTTGTATAAGTAACCATATATGCCTCCTTATAATACTTCAAATGCTCTTTCAACAGTCCAATGAAGATTAACAAGCCTTTGTCTAACTTTGCTATATGATAAGTTTAGTTCATAACACCATTGAGGGAGAGGCTTGGTTATTTTTTTGTATGTGATGTAAATTGTATTTCGTCTATTCCAACATTGTTCTCTTTGAGTTATCCATCTGCAATTATCTGGCTGATAATTTCCATTATTATCAATCCGGTCAATAGTTAAACCCTTTTTATATCCATTTGAAATAGCCCATTCATAAAAGTTTTCAAATGAATCGACCCATTCATCACAAACTTTGATGCCTCTTGCGCCATAATCTTTGTAAGCTTTTGAATTTACATTATTGCATCTGTTCCCTATTTCCATCCAAACATTATGAATGCTTTCTCCACAATGCCCGTGGGTCTTGTGCCTTTCTATAGTTTTTTCTCTTCGATAACAACCACAAGATTTTATTTTACCATTAACAAGATGGCTTGCCCTTACTGAAGTTATATTCCCACACGAACATTGACATTTCCAAAAAATATCATGCCCTGATTTTTCAATATCTTTTGATAATACTGTCAATCGTCCGAAAACATCACCATATTTAAGTGCTCTTGTGTACCCCATATGCACCTCCTGTTTTTATACAAAAACACCCCGGACAGGCGTAAGAACAAAGCATATACTTTACTGCGACATTAACGAGCCGCTTGACCATATCCGGGGTGAATTGTATCAGTTTTACTTTGTCTCCGTTTTCATAGCCAGCACAGCCGACTCGATGAGGATATTAAGCTGCTCATCCGTGATCTTGATATTCCTGGCATTCAGCCAGTCCGTCACAGCCTTCAGGACAAACTTTTTCTTTGTAGTCCCTGTTTTCGGGTCGTTGTAAATCTGTTCCGCAGCATAAACGCAGGAATTTATAAACCCGGTGATATTCTCATCAATATGGTTCTGCACTACGGTCTTTAATGCCGGTACGATGTAATACGCCACCACAAGCCCTGTGATGGTCGCTACAAGCCTTGCTATATCAAATACTATATCATTCATCTTTTCCACCTCCGATCACGCATAGAATTGTTAGGAGCAGTATCAGAACAACTACTATCATTGCATCCACCATCGTCTCACCGTCCTTTTACCCTTGCAGGAATCTGTCTCGGCTCGTTGGTAAGAGCGTTACGCAACAGCAGATAACCGCCCGACAGCTTCTCCCTTCGCCAGTTATCCGGGTCAAGCCCCCACGAATGAACAATCTTCCTCTCGTTATATGTCAACTTCTTAGGATTCTTCATTTTCATCCTCTAAAATGGTCTGTCCTGTCTTGATTATGTACCCCACTTCGCCACACTTGCATTCTAATTTTTTCAGCAATGTATCTTTGGGATATACGCCAATATATCTATGCAAGCATTTCAAACATATAAGTTCTGCTACTTCGTGAGGTAGATTCTTTTCAATTTCACACATCACGCTATCAATCTTCATCTTTGCCCTCTTTCAGTTTCTTCGCTACCATTATCACAGCCATAAAGCCGCCCTCTGAACCACAGCAGGCAAAGAAGCACCGCACCAGTTCATCGGGTATGCTCTGATAAGCGCAGAATATCACGATCATGGTTATGGTGAATGTCAGGATCGCCACACCCATCAGAGCAAGGATGATATCCATGGTATGATATTCTTTCTTTTTGAGCCTATTTCGCCTCATGGTGCTCCCTCAAATGCTCTATCTTCCCATCGAGCCTTTCAAGCCTTGCCATAAGCTCCTGAATCTTTGCCTCTGCCGTGGTGATCCTGTCACCGAAAGAATTATGCCTGCGCACTTCATCGGTAAGCTGTTCGATCTTCTCATCGGTGACAGCCTGTGCCGTGATAAGCTGTGTCTCTATTTTTTTGTTTGATGCTATGTTCGTCAGCACCACTCCAAGTATGGAACAACCGCCTGTGATCAAAGCCACTATAACTGCGTCTGCCATCAGCTATTCTCCTCTGTGGTTTCCTCGGGGGTTACGGGTTCAGGCTGAACAACCGGTCTCTTCCAGTATCCGACACGGAGTTCCTTGTCAGGCTCTTTCTCGGATGCAGGATAGAACGCCCGCAGGTATTCCGAAGCGTAGTTCTCATTTTTCATAGCACCACCCATCTTTGAGTGGAAGTTTGCGATAGCATCCGTCTCGTTGTCGTACTCATAAACTCCCTTTGCATCGGGTGTCTCATCCATATAAGTTGTGATTTCGATAAGATAGTATTTCATTTTTCATTTCCTCCTTGAATTAAAATGTTTGTTTTATTTTAAAAATGCAAAGTAAAACTTGTTTGCGGGCCTATAACAGGATTATAAGTAGTGATATTTCCCGTCGATGAATCGTAATCTTTATATGATGCTGAATACGGAGTTGTAGAAAAATCTAACAAAATTGTAGAACCCTCAAAATTAGTATCATCTAACACATTACAAACAGAAAAATAGCATTTTCCAGCGACGGTGCGATAGGAAAATCTAAAAAACTGCTTTCCATCCATGTCAATATAAGTTGAGCCTTTTAACGCTGACAGCGAAGTAATTTGTCCCATCAGATCAACTAAAACCTGACTTATGGTTTTAACATCATCACCAACTACAGTTATTTCGCCAAATGACAAACTGTCTTTTTTTAATATAGCCATAAAATCTCCTTTCTTTTTAATCAATGAAACTAGCGTTTTATTGTTACTTTACTAAAATCTTACAACGGTTTCCGTCAACAGCCATTACACGGTATCCAGTAGAGCCGCCATCTGTTGCTATTCCGTTCGCTCCGCTTATCGCAAAGCCGTTTACCTTGCACGACCCGTCACTCTCGACCCACAGCTTACCGACAAGTCCCACGGGTGTTCCAGGGTTATCCTTGTCACCGATTATCGCAGGATTCTCACTCGTCACACCGAGGATGTAATCATCCCCGGGCTGTGCAAGTCTTATCTTCTCGCCGTCAAGCGTTACAAATCTTCCTTCGGGGCAGTCCTCTATGCTTTCAAACATCTCTGCATAGTCACTGCCGTTTACGGTGATGATGCCCTCTACGATTAAGTTGCCACCGGTATTAGACGAAGTGGAGGGGTTATATTTTTTGTAAATTGTCAGTGCTCCATCAGTAGTGAAGTCTATATCCCCCGCTACATCAGCATATAGTCCGCTCTGGCTGTTCAGGTTAATCTCTCCGGTACCGGTAGTCTCTATCGTAATGCTCTTATTATCGGCTGTCAGATTCAAGCCGTTACTGTTAAGAGGCTTGATGTCTTTAACGAAAAGATTATCATCAACATAAAGATCTCCATTTTTAACTTGGGTATCACCTTCCAATATAAGCCTTTCGTTATTGCCATCCTGATATATACTGGATGAGCTGTGGTCATCTTCCGAACTATAACCATGGAATATAATCTTTCCGCTGATTCCGTCGCTCTGACTTCCAAGCTGAAGGATCTCCAGAAGAGTATCATCATCCGCGAAATCCTTTAAAATCAGATGATCATATATTTCTATCTGAGTAGGTCTAACATAGATTCCCTGTGCAGGCTCTCCGGATCTCCATACATCCAGACTTACATAGCCGTTTGACGGATCCAAGTACAAGCGGCTTTCATGCGCTGCTCCTGATCCATAATTAACACCGGCAAAAAGCCCGTTGGGATTGAGTTCGGTTATCGAATTCGAATTGGAATCGTTGATAAACCTGAGCTTGCATGTCTGAAGGAACTGCATAAAGTCCAATACGCCCCGGATCTGTCCGCCGTTGTTATCTACATTGGAAAGACTCATATTCCGAAAATTCCGGTCAAGAGCTTCAATAGCATCGTTAAGCTTTTGGAGATTTGCCGCCGACAGCGGAGTGTCTAAAGCGGTCTCCTTGTTATGCCAGGTAAAATTACTGAACACAGGATTATAAGGTGTGCTCATCGGTTCGTCCTCCTTTCTAATCTAATCTCTGTGCGAAGCTGTCTGTAAGAGCCTGCACGCCTTTTAAGGTTCTATTGAAAATGATCGTCATCTCTGTGTCGCTGATGAGTAAGGTATCGCCGCACTCCGCCCAGGGAGCACCAACATACTCATAATCGCCGGACCCGATGCTTATATCGCAGATCGCGCCCCATACATTGGCGTAAATGATATCCTTTATCTCATTCGACAGGACGAAGTTGCGCGTGATGCAGTTTGAAATATCATATATCTGTGCATTATCCCGCTGCTCTTCTATCACCGGTGCGAGCCATCCGTCTACGGTTTCGAGTCTCACACCCTTCCAGATCAGCGGCTTATCGAGCTTATACAGAGTCCGTTTCTTTATTTTTCCGTTAGTGGCGTCATAATCGACCACTTGACCATGATATGGATCCTGTTTGTAAACGAGCTGTGTTCTGATCTCCGCAGGGTACAGATTCTCTGACGGATACAGTGTTGTCTCCGGCCAGATCGGATGCACTATGGTCAGGAACTTCAGCTGACCGTATCTGTCTACAGTGAAGAATGCACCGTGAAGCTCTGCATATGCGGTTATCAGGTCTCTGACCTTAAAGGTCACATTCGAAGATGCTACAAACTGAAGGTTTGCGAATTCATCATGATACTGCCTTTCGATAATTCTTTTCAGTTCCATGTGCAACGGTAGATATGTATATCCGGTCTGCGGATCCGGCTCATCTGTAAGCTCTATGATCTTATTCCGTGAATAGAAGGAATTAAGATGAGGGATATAAAATCCCGACAAGAGTTCCAAGCCACTGAGCAGGTCATACGCCCAGCCCTCATTATGGTTGCTCGTGCTGATGAGCATTGCCCAGTCTCCGCCTATCTGGATAAACACACCATCCATCGGCTGTCCGTTATTATGCGCGTTGTAATACCACTGTGTATATCTGCTTACAAAGCCCGAACCGCTAGCGAGGGTATTATATGCGTAATACCATCTCATGTGGTTCTCGAACTGGAGATAGGTGTTATAGTCCGATGTAGCCCACCATTCCGCCTCGTCCGGATCGCCGTCGTAGCTCTTCAGGAGTCCATGCCGATAGAGGTTGTCATACATGTTCTTACGCATTGCTTCCCACAGGTCTACAAGCTTCAGATATGCGGCGATGCCATACCGCGAGTCACCGCCGTCTGTGCGCATCGTGTATATCCTGCCGCTGGTAGTGAGGTGCTGTCCCTTTACTTCGAGTGACCGCCCTGCGCTGTGAAATGCGCTGAAAGTGTATGCTCTGGTGCTGTCTCCCGGGAAATAGATCAGCGCCACTCGGTTATCCAAAATGCCGTGGACTCCTGAAGCGTTGTAAAGCGGTATCTGCGCACTGCTCTGGAAGTATGCCGCATTAACGACTGTCAGATCCAGATAAGACAGCTCGCCGTCCCCAAGGGAAGAATCGTACATCATCCCATCGAAAGAAGCACTTTTCAGCCTCCACATATCGAAATATGCAGAGCTATCCGGCTGAGGCGGCACACGGAATTTTGACTTCCAGTTCAGCAGGAGATTGTACAGTGAGCTATTATGGTACGCATTGATCCACTCCGTATATGCGCCTATGATCGTTACCGGATCGCCAGACGGCGAAGTCCCAGCCTGATATATCAGCCCGAAAAGAGCCTCGATCTGCCTGAGTAGGTTGTAGGCGTTATTCATGGACCTGTCACTCAGCCACTCGTATATATGCTGATACTGATCCTCAAAGTCGTAGATCGATATCTTTGACTTCACAAGGGTTACTGTGCAGCTTCCTGTCACCGGCATATTACCGAAGGTGTAGGTCTCTGTCTCTTCGTAGTCCCGAAGGATCTCAAATTCAAGGCTGTAATCCTTGTAACTCAGGTCGAAATCCATCCCCGTGAGCAAAGACAGCGTATTGATGATGTCGCTCATCGTCACAACAGCACCGCTCGCATAGCTTATCTCTTGGTCAAGGTCTGCGGAATACAGATCGTTGAACGCCTTCAGATGCCTTGTCCGTTTATCTGTAGAGAGCTCGCACTCATCAACCTTGAATATTCCCAGAGGGATACTGGTGCAGTCCTCCAGTCCGGTAACGGGCATGTTGAATCTCGTTGTATTGCTCGGGTACACCATGTACTGTGTTACCTGGGTGAGAGTGTTGCCATTCTCATCAGTTCTGGGAAAGAAAAAGCGGTTATTCCTTATCACTTCATCCTTCTCATAATGGTTGTACCTTGACGGGCTCGTGACGGTCGTACTGCCATATTTAAGCTGCAAATATGTCTGTACAGTTGCAGTCTCGTAGGCCTTCAGCCTTGCGTCCTGTCTATTGAAATCACAAAAGGCTATATCACCGATACCTGTGTCGTAATAAACAGGCGCACCGTCTACAAAATTTCTGCATACAAGGTACAGTTCAAAGCGTTTCCCTGTCAGGTCACTTAAGGTAAAAGGGAAATGCTCATCGATTATGAAATCAAATTCACAGGAAGCGGCATCCGCTGTCCCGAGTCTGATCTTTTTATCCGAGATGGATTCCTTCAACACAAGGCTCTGTTCCACGATATCCATATTCGTGAAATCGCTGATCATCTTGTCATCAGTTCCGAGCCAATGCACCCACAGAGCAAGGTGATGTTCATCACCTAATATTTGTTTTCTGATATCTTCATTTACGATGATCATCTTTAATACTCCGTCATGGTGATCTGTGTCTCTTCATACCAGATCGTGCTATCGAAGGTCTTCTTATGCCTGAAGACCGGATCGTCTATCTTGAACCACCCGAAAGAATAGCTCTCCGTGAGGTCATTAAAGTATCTGGTGTATACCTTGTCCAAGGTCTGGAAGTATTGCATCAGGATACTGTGCTCCGCTTCGCTATGCTCCCGGAGCTTAAATTGTATCTTTGTCCGTTTATGATCAGCCTGGTATTCGTGATACCGTCCATCTACATCAAAAAAACTTTCGACTACCCTCCGGCCTATCGGAGTGATAGACCAGGAAGAGCGGTCGATGTATTTGTTCGGGATAGGATCACTAAAGTCAAGGAATCTGATCAGATATCCGCCGTATGCCATATCATCCTCCATACAGTCCGGTGCCGGTGCGCTTTGAGTAGTCCCGGTTAGCGTCTACCGTGATCTTCACTATCGCGTCTTTATCAACACCGGCATTCACATTCATTACAAAGCCCTCAAGCCCTCGTTCTATGGCGCTTGCAACAGTATAGGCAAGAGTGTTCGTATCCATACCGCTGGGTGTCGTTACCACGGAAGCACCGGCTTTTGCTGTCTCATCCATGGCTCGGTTCACGGAATCTATAACAGCACTGCTGCTTGCTTCAATTCCTTCTGCCATACCCAGCATGGTATACTCACCTATTTCCTTAAACACCTTGGAAGGTGACTGTATCTTCAGGGTGGCGTTGGCTGTTGCCACGGCTTCCTCCGCCATGGCCTTTATCTCCGCCATGAGTGTGCCCTTGCCCTGATCGCTCTTAATACCTTCCACGATACCGGCAACGATATTCGCACCGACGGGCACGAACTGCTCTTTCCCCATGGACTTCTCTGCGGTCTCTACCGCCTCGGTTCCGACCTTCTCTATTGCCGTGGTGACAGCATCCTTGCGCCTGTCTATTCCTTCCTGTGTGGAAGTCATAGCCTTCTCACCTGTCTCGGTGAATTCCTGCGCTTTCTCAACGCTGGCATCCTTGGTCTCATCTACGACAGTCTCAACAGCTTCGGTAACACCTTCCGCAGTCTCCTCAACTCCGCTTATGGTCCCTTCGCTTACCGCCTTACCGAACTCTGTACCGGCATCAAGGTATGAGTTGGTGATCTCCGATGCCGTCTCTGATTTCAGCTTTGTTGCTTCGGCGAACTTCGTGGAATATTCCGCAAGCTGTGTCTCCGACATGGATAATAGCCCTTGGATATACCCTTCGGCTTCAGGGCCCATCTCGGCGAGTTGTTTGAGAAGTCCGTCATCGATGCCCTTTGCCGCAAGGGTTTCAAAATCAGATGCCCACTGTTCCAGAGCTTCAACCTGAGATGCAAGGTTCTCCTGCATGGTCTCGCCGGAGACAGCAGTGACTTCCTGATGTCTTTCCAGAAGGTTTATCTGTGAGTCTATCGATTTATTGACATTCTCGATAAATTCCTCAAGCTCTTCTTCCGTGAGTTTTAACTGTGTAAAGCCGTCTGCCGCGCCTGCTGCTGATGACCCTGCCTGTGCGCTCGCCTCGGCATTTACCCGTAAGTTCTCGGTAAGGATCTGCTCTTCTTCGTTCAGATCTTCGATAGCAGTCTCACACGCTTCATGCTCTCCCCGGAGCTCTGATAATGCGTGTCCCGCTTCAAGGTGTGCATCACGAGCCGCCAAAGCCGCCTCGGTTCCTGCCTCGACATCCCCGTTCCAAGTCTCCTGGATCTCGATCAGCCGCTCCTCTGCATCGGCATGAGCACTCTGCGCTTCCGTCAGCGCGTTCTCCGCTTCCGTGATCTCCGGTGCGAGCTTCTGTTGCTGAATCTGAAGTTCGAGCTTCTGCTTGGCAATCTCTGTGAGTCGTTCCTGCGCCGCCTCAGCATATGCCTGTGACTGCATAGCCGCTATATTTGCACGGATAGCCTCTGCATCCATGTTAAGCGCACCGGTATGCTCGTCTATGGCGAGGTTAAGTCCCGGATATGCCGCTTTAAGCTCGTTTATTATGGATGTCTGCTCTGCGACAGCCTCCGAGAAGCCCGGAGCGCTTGAATCCTGCCACTGAGCATTAAGCCCTATAAGGTCATCAACAAGTTTATTGCAGGCATCGCCCTGGGCGTTCAGATCGTCAATATTTGCCTTAAATGCCTCTTTTGACTCGTTGTATGATGCAGTTAGATCTCTGGTCTCTGACACAAGGGAGGATGTTTTCTTTGAAGCCTTAAGAGCTTCTTCACCCGCCTTCGCTTCTTCCTTTGCGAAGTTGACAAGAGCAACACCACATGCGGCTACGCCTGCCGCCACCGCGAGGATAGGATTAAGCGCAAGCTCCGCGTTAAGCAGCATGGTGGCGGCCTGTGCGCCCTCTGCTGCAACTTTGTATGTTCCCCATGCGGCTACGATAGTTTCTATCACGCTTGCTATCTCATCCGCATTGTCCACTACGGCTGTGATACCGTCTATGATCGCCGGCATATGGTCAACAAGCCCGTCTACGACCTCAACCATAAGCCTGCTGGCTGATTCACCGAGCCGTTCAAGAGAGACACCAAGGTCTCCATTCACAACGGCATCATTGAGCCTTGTGATGGCTTCTGTAGCGCCCTCAACGCCTTCCTTAAGGGAATCGTCAAACGCATCATAAGTCGATATCGCAAGACCTTCCAGAGCGCTTTGCATGATGGTTATCTTGCCCTTAAGGTTATCCTGCATCGTGTCAGCCATTGCTTTGGCTGTACCGTCACAGGTCGCAAGAGCGTTGGACAGCTTCTCGACATCAGAGGGAGCCGCGTTCATCAGGGCAAGAAATCCGCTCATGGCATTCTTACCGACTATGGAAGCCGCCGCGCTTGCCTTTTCGGACTCTGAAAGCTGGTCAAAAGCTCCACGGCAATCAGCCAGGATATCCGACAGCTCTCTCATGGATCCGTCTGCCTCGGTGGTCTTTATGACCATATCACCCATAGACTTGCTATGGATCGTCACATCCTTCGACAGCTCCGTCATGATACGGCGAAGGGATGTACCCGCGGAGCTCGCCTTTATCCCGGCATTAGCCATCAGGCCTATAGCTTCGGCTGTGTCTTCAACAGAAAAACCAAGAGAGCCCGCAATAGGTGCCGCATAGCTGAATGTCTCGCCCATCATAGCGACATTCGTATTCGCATTACTGGAAGCCGCCGCGAGGACATCCGCAAAGTGCGCACTGTCCTGAGCAGTGAGCCCGAACGCCGTAAGAGCATCGGTCACGATATCTGATGTGGTAGCCAGATCTTCACCGGAAGCCGCCGCCAAATCCATGACACCCTCAATGCCTGAAAGCATATCCTCCGTCTTCCAGCCTGCCATAGCCATGTAATTCATAGCCTCAGCCGCCTGAGAAGCGGAGAACATCGTGGATGCGCCCATCTGCTTTGCTTTATCAGTCAAAGCATCGAGATCACCGCCGGCCGCGCCCGATACGGCTGCAACCTTGTCCATAGCTGCCTCAAATTCGGATCCGGATTCAATGCACGCCTCACCGATCTGCTTTATGCCGTCTACGAGCTTATTAAGAGCCGAATAAAGTACCTGTGAAGCAAGGGCCGCCACAGCTATCTTTCCAAAGCTTGCGGTCTCTTCGCCTGCTTCCTTCGCTTCATTGCCAAACTCGTCAATGCTCTTTGCAGTACCGTCAGCGGACTTCTCCGCCTCGCTTAAGTATGCTCCTGTCTGGCTCAACTCCTCATCGAGCTTATTAAGTTCGATATTTGCATAGTTAAGGCTTGTTTGATACTTCGCTGTGGAAGCCTGCGCTTTGGAGTAATCCTGTTCGGCAATCTTTAACTGGTTAGAAAGCTGTTCAAGTTCCTGTTCCTGCTTAGCGATCTCTTCCGTTGCTTCCGGAGTGCTCTTCTTCAGGTCTTCCAGCTCTGCGTTTGCTTTGTCATAACTCTCACGAAGCGTATCTATCTTTTTAGCCGCTTCCTCTTCTTTCTTTGCGGAGTTATTCAGTGCGTCTTGATAGGTTTTGACCTTCTCCTTCTGTGACTCATACTGCTTTGAGAGAATATCAAACTTTGAGCGCAATGCTTCAACGCTGTTTGCCTGTCCCTTGAATGCAGATTCAGACAGCTTCATCTCAGAACGGAGCTGTTTCTGGTCGTTATTTATTCTTTTAATCGCCTGGTCAAATTCACGCTCGCCTGTGAGCTCGATCTTGACGCTTGCCGTACCTTTACCCGCCATATCATTCACCAATAAAATATGCCAATTTTATAAGTCATCAAGGCTCGCTACCTTGTAATCATCCATCGTTTTGTATATCATCTTCTTCGTTTCGAAGTTATATTGTTCTTTCCATGCCTCGAACATATCATGCCAGAAGCCGAAATACATGTGTTTCACCTCAGAGAATGAAAGCCCCATCCTCATGCCGATAACATATACCCAGCTAAAGTCTATCGGCTCCGGATCTTTTCCGGTTCCTATAGCCGGGGTTATTTTTTTCCGAACATACACCGGTTGTATTCTTCCACCACAAGCTCCCACAGCTCATACAGCGGGATATCACATTTGCGGATGATCTCTTTCGGATCCACGGGAGTGACTTCTTTGTTCTGAAGCCAACCGGTTATCTCAATGCCTTCGTTGATCATCAGCGGGAGGATCACATTTATCGCATGGATATCAAAGTGCTTTCGCACATATGCCGGAGTCCCATCGGGACCGTATACCTTGTTGCCATTCTTATCAAGCCTGTATTCCAGACCTTTCAACTTTCTCTCGTACTCAAATATATCGCTGTACTCTTTCTGTAATTCCTCAAGTACATATAAATCACACTTATAGGGATATTTCTTTTTGTCGATGGTCAGCGTTTTTAACTTTTCCATGTAAAATGCTCCATATAGAAAACCACGGACTGCCTTTTACAGCAGCCCGCGGTATTAAGAAGGTATTTTATGAACTGAATTACACAGTCCTCTCGTAATACTCGGTACCGTCTATGATCACGGTATCGCCGGTCAGATAGTAAACCGAGCCGCCCTTTACATACCAGCCTTCCGCGCTGGGATTCTCTGTTCCAACAGGGGTAACTTCGGTATAGGTTCCAGGGTCTGCACTTCCGCCGCCAAACTGAGCGAGCACCCAGTTATAAGCCTCTGCCGCAGTAGTGAAGTCAGGGGAAACGATCTTCCACTTATTATCAGACTCCTGAGCTACGGCCTTACCGGTTATAGCAGGAGTACCGAAGTTGATAGCATCGCCCTTTGTGGTGTAGGTCTGTGCACCTTCTGAGAACTTAACTTTCAGCAGCGCACACGCCTGATACTTCTTAACATTGCCCTCGATCTTATCCACGATGAAGCCGTAACCAACATAGGGCGAGGAATCATCTGCTTTGTGGATAACAGTCGGGTTCGTTCCTGTACCGCTGATGGTGTGCCCGAACAGGATCGTCGCCGCGCTATAAGGAAGCTGATCAATAGTCGTGCTGACATCAGCATCAGTGAACTCGCGAACATACTCAGCAAGACCGTTATCAGCGTAAAGGGATCCCTCCTTGGAGTTGGGAGTTACGCTAGTCTCGGTGAGCTTTCCGCACTGGAATATCTGGCCTGCTGCATAGGTATTATCAGCAATCCAAGGGGCAATGATCGGTTTAGATAATCCAAAATATGCCATTTTCTTATCCTCCTTGTGAATCAGACTGCCTTCTGGATATAGAACAGCAGTCGCCTTAATTGTATCGAGTCCTTTATATCTTCATCGTCCATAAAGGTCTGGATCGATTCGATATAATAATCAAGACCACGGAGATATTGTTTTATCGCCGCTTTGTCTGAAAAGTAGTTATAAGTCTCGGGGACATAGTACGATAACTGGATGCTGGCTTTTTCGATGACCACATCATTATCTGCACAAAGCTCCGGCTCTTCATTCTCGTAGGTGAATACCGCGAATCTATTCTCTTTTCCCTTGTAGATATCCTGTTTCACAGGACAGCCCAGCACTTGCGAAAGAGCAAGCAGCTCTTTATTAAGATTCATGTTGCACCCACCTTTTTGTTGTAGACTTCCTGCACGATATCAAGGACTTTGCCTTCAGCGGCCTTGGCTCCACGATCAAGATACGGCTTTGCCGCCTGATGTGAATTGCCGTGTTCAAGCCACCATGCGATATCGTTATTTGTAACATTCCTTTTTCCTCGCCCATCGGAGCGCTTGCTCTTGCTCCTCTTCTTGGGTTTGCCGTAAGAAGCAACTCCCATCAGATAAGCACCGCCGCCATTGGACACTTTTTTGACGCCGCCTTTCCACGGCTTAAAGGACTCGATCAGATCGGTCCGCGATTTGTCCTTGATGACGGCTCGCGCGCTGTCCTGTACAGACTTTTGCAGTATAGGCGCTGCCTGTTCCAGAGCTTCGTTTGCGATCTCCGAGAAGTCAGAGTCTAACAAGCCGCCCAGGAAGTCCGCAGGAATGTCATAGCTGAATTTTGCCATATCACTCTACCTCACTGCATAAAAGTTCCATTTGATGGGTTTTCAGGTTCTTCGCAGGATCCTTGATGATGTATGTTACATCGTTATACACGAGTTTCTGGGGGCGGATACGCTTACCGGCCGTGTTAATGGCGAACGATGATTCATAATCATCTATATCGACTGCGAGCTTCAAAGAAACATGCCAGCCTTCATGCTCACCCGCTATCCGGTCAGAGATCTTCACAGACAGTTCAGAAGCCGACACTTCAGTCTCAATGATCTCGTCATCGGTGACAAAGCCGTCCTCGTCAACTGTACCCTCTATGATCGTCAGAAGCGTTGTCTGTTCCAGTCTCATAACCTGTAATCTCCACAGCCCTGCATAGCGTTCCGCAGGCCTTCATATGCTCTCGTGTATCTGTTCGCCTCTCCCTGGTAATCCGCCTGTGCCTTGCAATACAATTCCACAGCCTTATCTATCAGCGGATCATCCTTCGGCTGACCCTCCGCATCATTCACAGCGATACCCGCCATGACAAGCGCAGACAGGCAGGAGCTGATGTCACTGCCTATCTGGTCGTCAAGCTTGTCGTGTGATATCCGCATAGAGTCTTTTATTCTCTCTACGCTATACATACCCGCCTCCTTTACTGGAGACGCTCATAGTATGTAGTCTCCGCATCAACGGTAGTGTCTTCGCTCAGCTCAAAAGAGCCAGCGCCGTCAGACTCCCACCATCCTTCCTCGACAGGATCCTCAGTTCCGGCCGGTGTAACCTCCTCGAACTGCTTCGCCTGCTCTGCAAGGAATGAGTCTATCAATGCCGATTTATTAGCCCCAGAGATGGTATAGCCTAGCTCAACGGCCAAAGTCTTTATCTCGGCAACTGTCATAGCTCCGAGCTCTGCCGCTGAGTAGATTTCATCACCGCTGGGGTCTATGAGTTTTTTACTGTCAGGGTGACAAGGCTATTCTTGTCAACTACTGCGCCGTCAACCAGCATGATGCACTTGGTGATCTCATCGTCGGTATCCTCGTCGGTGTACCTCTTGATGGTGGGCTGCAGGTTGGTGTTGAGGAAGTAATCCTCCATCCTGAACAGGAAAGCAACAACAGTGTCAGCCGTTACAGTTCCGCCTGTATAAGCAGGGAGCGCAGAGGTAAACTCTACATGCCTTCCGAACAGGTTGTAAGAAGGTTTGCCATCGATACCACTGTCCACTCTTGCGATAGGCTGGTCGTTCTTATCAACCATACCAAGTACCTGGGAAACGAAGGTCTTCTTGTTCATCACATAGATAGCATCGTCATATCCCTCGGGAAGAGCTGCCTCCATACCGATCAGATTAGCGAAGGTGAAAGCATTGCTCTCAGTCACATCCACATTCTGACCGGAAACAACAGTCTCTGCCAGGATACCCTTAGGCTCATGGTATGTAGTAGCGCCACGGCCGTTGATGATAGCATTATCAAGCTCCTTTGCCATTGCCTGAGAGATCTGATCAACGAGAGTGCGCTCGAAGATATCGAGAGTTACTACGCTAACCTCAAGAGATACGGCAACCTTAACCTTCAGCTTGTTGTAAGCGAATACAACAGAACCGACAGCCTTCTGCTGTGTATCAACATCGCCTCTCTCAGCTACCCACGAAGCAGTAGGCTTTGCGCTGGAAATAGGCACTACGACACCGCCCTTGTAGGAGGTGCGGGTAACGAGTGCGAGGATATTGCCGCTCTTCTCGATCTTCTCTACGATCCTGTTGATAACGGTACGAGGGATAACAGCTCCAACCTCATCAGTCGTGGTAACTTCGTCATTGTTGCTCATGCGGATGGGAGTGCCTTTCATGACATAGTTCATGAACTGCTTACGATACTCAAGATCGTTATCCTGCTCCATGATACGGTCAACAATAGCCTCACGGCCTGCTGCCGATACGGGGGGCTTTGCAGCGCCCTGAAGAGCCGCAAGATCGGACTGCCTCTGAGCCCACTCTGTGTACTTTGCATCGAGATCATTTACGGCCTGAACAGCCTTGTCATAATCTTCCTGCTTGCCCTCATCTGCGAAGCCCTGAGCCTGCGCAAGGAGAGCATCTCTCTGTGCTTTGTAGTCGTCATAATTCTTAAACATGACTTATTCCTCCTTTGAGTTTCAATAGGGTTAACTGGTTCTGCATCAGCCGGATGCGCTCATCTTTGCCGTTCTCTCCGGCCTGCAGCGCCGCTTTAGCTTCAGCTTTTTGCTCTTCACTGAGTATCACACAGTGAGGAACTGCATTTATAAGTGTGAAAGAGTCAGGGTTTTTATTGTCCTGCTCTGCTCCACCGATGATCTCATCAACAAAGCCATACTTAATAGCCTTGTCTGCATCCATCCATGTTTCAGCGTTCATAAGCTCCAGGAGTTTCTTCGTTGACATGCCGGTCTTCATCCGGTATACATTCGAGGTCGCCTTGTCCGCGTTCTGGAGTATTCCGGACGCCTTATCCATCTCGTTATGATCTCCAAACGCAAAAGATGAAACATTGTGTATCATGTACTGCGCCCCGGGAGACATGCGGACATGATCCGCACCGCACGCTACCACTGTGGCAGCGCTCGCGGCTATGCCGGTAATGTCTGCCGTGACCTTGCCTGCGTAGGTTGCGAGAGCGTGTGAAATCTCATTGCCCGCCCAAAGGTCGCCGCCGCCGGAGTTGATCTCCACCGTCACCTCTTCACCGCCTGCTTCCGCAAGGGCGCTTTTGACTTTCTTGGGGCTTGCTGCATCAATCCCGAACCAATCATAAAGCGCCTGATCCTCATTCGGGATTATCGTTCCCGTTATCTCTATCGTCTTCATTTACACTACCTCCATCATCAGGGTTTGCCAGCGTGCCGGTGTCCTTCCTCAGCAATGCCGTATCGCCGTAGTCGATAGGCGCGAGGTTAAAGTACGACCGCATCTCGTTAGGTGTCATCACGCCACGGTCAACAAGCTGGACGAGGTTCAGTTTCGTGGTCATGCTCGCGAATGTCAGCGAAGAAGCCTCGAACACTATCGCATTACCGAATGCCCTTTCCTTTCTGGAAAAGAGCTTTCGCGTATACTCGCCCGCCATCTGGATGGCAACCGGCGAAACATTAGCCTCGTAATAGCTTACCCATTCATTCTCGGAATAGTTCGAATGAACTATCCTCTCGTTTGTATTGAAAAACGCATATATCCGCGCCGTCTCGCGGTCGATCTGCGCCGCGTTCGGTACGAAGTCATACGGTTTTATCTGTGTAGCCTCCGCGTTGGAGTTTACCGCTGCAACACCCATGGAGTTGTTCGAGATGTTCAGGTAATTGTCCGCGAAGTCCTGCGCCCGCTGCTTAAGATCTTCATCCCGGAGCGCCTGAGTGAATTTCAACAGCCATTTGATGACTGAGGAATTCTTTATTGCCTTCATCAGTCCCTGATCAGTAGTGCCGACCATCTCCATCAGATTGGCAAGAGCTTCCTGCGGGCTGTCTCCAAAAATGTCATTAAAAAAGAAGTCGTCGCGAAGATGGATGACTTCTTTGTACGGAGCTTCAAGATATTTGCCGTTCTGCAAGTAAAACTTGAGGTACAGCTCACCGCCCTGTGTGTATTTTGCCTCGACTGATGTACACGGCACAGGATAGAGGCCTGTCGGCTGGCCGTATGAGTCGTAGAGGATCAGGGCGAAGGCGTTGCCGTTGAGTGACAGCTGATTTGCCATCTTTTCCTGAAAGACCTGCCCGGTCATGTACTCGTTTGGCTCTTCCAGCAGAAAGCGTATTGAGGTTCGCGGGTTCACCTTTATGTCTCTGGTGCCGTCCGGCTTGACTGTCGTGAATATGTGCTTTGCCACGATCTTACCTATCGCCTTTGTCTTCGGCTTTATGCAGGCCCTTACGATATCGGAGTGATACAGCTTACCGTTCCACTCATAATATCCGTTGCCGGTGTCGGTGATCATCTTCATCACCACGGCATCTGTCTTCTTGTTAAACAATTTCTTTAGGTTGTTAAAAAATCCCATCTGTCCATACCTCAGATAAGTGTGCTGTATTCGTCCAGATAGCGTTCATAGCACACATAAGCATCCAGCAATCCCGCGAGGCCATCTATTCGCCTTGTAGCATTGCGCCCTTTACAGGGTTGGATATTATCGTTTTTATCGACATCGACCTCAGTGTTGGTGATGCACCATTTGAGTATTGGGTTGTTGTTGTATATGATCCGCTTCTTCGCAAGGTCAGCGCCGAGGCTCTTCATCGGAGCCGACAGGGTTTTCTTTCCCTGAATGACCGGATCCATGACAGACTCACCGAAAATGCCCTTCATCTCCTCGACAAAATAGGTTGCGCTCCACGAGTCATACCCAACCTTGAACATGTAAATGTCATACTCGTTCTGTACCTGCTGGAACCACTCGGTCACGAATCTGTAGTGAACCTTGTTTCCCGGAGTCAATGTCAAAAGTCCCTGCTCATGCCACAGGTCATACGGTATCTGGTCTTCCTTTACCTTCTTCTCCAGAAGATCCTCAGGGAGAAAATACATCTGAAGCACATAAATGTGTTCGTCTTCCGGCACCTGGAATATAACAGTGGCGTTAGTAAGGTCTGTCGTGCTCGACAGGTCAACACCGCCGATGCCGTACCGGGGATGGAGCTCCTTAAGGTCAAAGGTTGCTGTATTGTTCAGCTCGTCAAAAGTCAGCCACGCCTCTGTGGATGTCTCGCGGATGTTAAACTCTTTGCATACGAGGTTTTTTACCAGGGCAGGGTTGAGCTTCGCCCTCTCGACCTTCGCCGCAAGGGTCTCTGCATTCTTTATCGTGCCCAGCCCGGGGTTTGCCTTCTTCCAGCAATCCGGATCCGTCCACTCGGAACGCTTATCCAGCTCGTACACAAACGCAAGCCGGTGTTCGTCCTTATATCCGTTCGGGTCCTCATACCCGTTTATAAGCCTCGTGGCTTCGTCGTACTTCAGGTCGTATATGTCTTCCCTGATCGTGCCCGCTGTGGATGTGATGAACACAAGCGGCTGTTCCCTCGCGGTCACGCCGTCAGCCATGATGTCATACAAGGCCTTGCCATCACGCCACTGATGTATTTCGTCCATCAGACAGCAATGTACATTCAAGCCGTCGAGAGTGTTCTTATCCGAGGCCAGAGGTTTAAAAAAGCCATCGTTGTAAGTGTCCGATGAAAGGACATTCACAAGAGGCTTGATCTTTTTCCGGAGCGCCGGAGATTTGAGGACCATGTGCTTTGACTCACTCCAGATGATCTTAGCCTGGTCCATTTTTGTGGCGACAGCATACACTTCCGCGCCGGGCTCTCCATCGCCGATAAGCATGTACAGAGCCACGCCGGAAGCAAGGAGAGATTTGCCGTTCTTCTTTCCGACAATGAGCATAACCTCACGGTACTGTCTGTTGCCGTTTATATCTATAAAGCCAAAGGTTGCAGCAAGAAGAGCCTTTTCCCACAGCTCCAGCTTGACGAGCTTACCGCCCTCCTTGCCTTTGGAATGATGGCAAAAGTTCTCAAAGAACTCTATCACATGGTTCGCACGCTTTGGTGAGTAAAAGTATTCCCCCGGATTATTCACGCAATCCGCGAGGTGCTTATATGTTGCATATACTTTCCGAGATACGATCTCCTTCCCCGATTCGATACGCTCCCAATATCTGAGAATGGGGTTGTAGTCTTCCGGATATCTGATCATACATCCTCACGGCTATCTACGAAATCGTCAAAGATATCCTCTTCCACGACAGGCTGTTCTTTCACCTTCGGGAGCATTCCGTCAAGCTGCTGGATGATTTTGTTGTACTGTGTTGAAAACTGCACATACAAATCAGCCTGCGGTCTCTTGCGGTCGTAAGGATCCTGTGCACCCTGCTTGAACTTCTCGACATAGCCATTCTCATCCAGGAACTCCTCAAGGTCTTGCATCGATACCCTGATGTATGCCGCCCTTTCTATGAGTCCCTGAGCTATCGCTTTCTTTTTATCCGGCAAATCTCTGTAGATCTTCGTTAGTCTGTTCTTTTCAGTTTTGATCCTCTTTTGTTTGTCCTTCATACCTTCTAAACCTTGCAAATATAGGGGGTTCATGCGCATACCCGTGCGTTGAATCGAGGTTCCCGGCCGGTCTTGAGCGGACTCAAAATCTGCGGGCTACCCAGGGGGGATGCCGGATCCGGTGGAACCCTTGAGGTCTATGTCCCTGAGTGACACCGGCTGGCCATCAGCGGTGAACATACATAGCAGTTTTATTTTTCCGTTGCCGTGCACCCCATGTCCCTCAAACTCATCATGACATTTGTGACACACGAACTCCAAGTTATCAAAGCTAAGTGAAATCCTTTCGTCGTTAATGTTCTCATCCGTCAGAACAATTTTGTGATGTACTATCTCACCCGGAACTTTGTGACATTCCTGGCACATGCCCCCGTCAATCATGATCCGCTGATCGATAAAGCTCTGCCTGCATTTGATCCACCTCGATGAGTTATAGAACCCCTTGGCCCATTCCTTTGCCATCGCATATACCTTTATGGTGCGGATGTGATGTCAGCCGTAAACGCTCATACGAAAATGAGAGCCAGCCTGTTACAGCCGACTCTCACAATCGCAGGAGTTTTACTGGAAGGAAAGTAAAAATCACACCCAGCCTATGAAGCTAAGCAAGTGAAGATCTGTCCGTTCATCCTCATCTTGCCGACTCTATCATAACATAAAATAGTTTGTTACATCTGTTACAATTGTTCAATTTTCAAAATTTTTCTGATATTTTCTGCATTCCCTTCTGTGCATACCTGAATGTGCCGACATATGATCTGTCTGTGAATGCGTCATCATACTCATACTCTATCTCGCGATAGGTCTTGTCATTGATATAGTGCGCGATAAGCACGATCCTCTCCTCACTGGAGCATACCTCCATCCACTTGTAGAGCATCGCCCTGAGCTTGTCCCCGGAAGCTATGAGCCTGTCTGCGGCGAGTTCCAGATCGGCAGCCTTCACGAGCCACTCCTCCTGATAGTTTGCCGGGGAAGTCTGTACCTTCTCCTTGTCGTAGCGTATCGCTCCGCCCATGGCCGACAGCCGCAGGTTCTCTGCCTCAGCCCTGAGCCTCATCACATCCCTGCGGTTCGTCCGCGCCTCGTCAAACTTCTGTCTGACCTGTGTTATGTCCATAGCCTTTACCTCCGTCAATCTCATTCACTTCCTCACTTTCATGTGGCTCTGCATACTTCTTTTCAATCCGTTCAAGATTATCAGCAAACTCATTCAAGGCTTGTGCAACTTCCCTTGATTCGGCAATAATCTTTTTCAGATTCATTTCTGCTGTGATTTCGTATGTTGCCATGTTATCCCTCACTTCCCTGCGGCTCATACGGCTCTGGTAACGGCATCCACGCAGGTATTTTTTCGACCTCACCGCAATGTCCAAAAACAAACATATCCCACTTGCCGTCAACCCACTCACCATGTTCGGTGTATATGTCCTCATATCCTTCTTCGTGCTTGTATTTAACGGTAATGATGTATTGCCCATTTTCTTCGGGCAACCTCTCACTAACAGGAATCCACTTTGAATACTCAATATCATATATCTCGCCCTCTGCCATAAGTGCTTCAATGCTCTCTAAACAACCATTTCTGAACATTTCCGTTGTTATCCCTGGTATAAACAATCCTTTCATTCTTCCACCTCCTGTTCATACGGTTTTGGTAAAGGCATCCAAGCTACAACATCATCTACCCAATCATATCCGCTGTCTAAACTAAAAGTCTGTCCATCATCGGAATAACACTCGTCTAACTCTACATAGCCACCTTTTGTAGTAATAAGTATTCTTTGTCCGTCATAAGGCATTATGGAATCAAGATAACAAGCCCATTCCTTTAGATAATCATTTTCTTTGCGTTCTTCGTCTGTTATTTCATGCCATTTAACAGGAATCCACTTTGGTTCTTGCTTTTTCAGCAACTTGTAATCTCTAAGCCATTCCGCAAGCTGTCTGTGTTCTTCAGCACATAATTCGCAACTCACTTTTTCGGCTGTTGCACGATAATCATTATCAGTTTCAAGCCATCTTTCCCATTTCTGTTTTTCTCGTTCTTTTTTATCCGCAACTCCCTCTGCGTGTTTAATTGCTTCATCAAGTGTCATTCTCTACCTCACTTTCCTGCGGCTCTACCATCTTTGCTCCGCAATTAGGGCAATAACTCCATTTAGGCTTAATTGATTGTTCTACAACACAATGACAATTACTACAATGCCAATCTTCGTAATTTATTCCTTTAAGAACACCACCTATAAATACTCGGCTCAGTTCTCCACCATGTTCCCAATGCCCCGTCTTTGGCTGTGGGGTAACGGATGGTAATTCCATTATCTCATCAATCAAATTCCCTCTATCAACCACATTGCAAGTATTCCAATATGATGGATTCGCATTGGACATAGATTCAATCACATCAATCACCGCCTGCCTGCTGATAGCATCTTCGCAAGGCATTTGCTTTAACGCCTCAAGTGCCAAACCGCTATACTTCGGAATCCCAAATTCTTTTTCTGCCACTTTTTTGAAGAATTCTATTGCATCATTTCTTGTTTCTCTGGTCATTTTCACCCTCTCAATATCAAATAAACCCATACAGGCATCTCCGAAACCGGAGTATTGCCATAAACGACCATGGCGTACACATAAGCAACTATCATCACTATTAGAGCCACATAAATCAGTGCATAAGTCGCATGACTCGCGAACCATAATAGCTTAAATTTTAGATCATCTTTATCCTTCTTCATTCCTTATCCTCCTCTCACTCTGAAACCTTATCTGCTGTTAAATCAATCTTACCGCTCATCAGATCCGGGAGAAGCGCATCTCTAAACTCGGCAAGTATGCGGTTCTGCTCATTGTTAAGATACATGATGTGCTGTTTCCATGTAGTTAAGAATAGAGCGAGCATTTCAGGCAGATATTCTTTATTTCGGTTTTCAATCTTAAACTCTGCTGCATTTTTGCTGATTGTCATAAATGTCTCTTTTTCAACCTTTTGACCAACAATCTCAAAACTCTTTGATACATCGGGCTGATTTTGCATCAGCAGGAATGTCTCATACAGTCCGAGCGATTTTGCAAGGCTTTCATTAACTGTCAATTTGACCATATTCATCTGTCTCACGATCCAGTTATAATCTCTTGCTATGTCCTCAAAACTCCTATGACTTTCTTCATGCTCTTGAAACTCGATATATCTTGACGGAGTGAGGATGTGTTCATTTTTCCTTACTTCGTCCAGAGAAACCGCTTTGCAAAATTCGGGGATGTCTTTTCGTTCCCTTATCGCATCAACCACATCCTGCATCACTTCGTCTGATATGACATTGACGGTTTTGTGATAGGTTCTTTTCGTGTGGGAAGTTCCACCGAACTGTCCGTTCTGGTCTCGGACTTCCTCAACATATCTCTGTCGCAAATCAACAAACTCTAT
>Ga0326514_10000228_pt1 | contig 36803 bp, 54 predicted proteins | sample 3_2548_0518_D_FD_203653 | JGI IMG/M metagenome (GOLD analysis project Ga0326514, IMG submission 203653) | Bovine rumen microbial communities from UC Davis, California, United States - 3_2548_0518 | ecosystem: Host-associated > Mammals > Digestive system > Stomach > Rumen | place: USA... | reverse complement strand
ATCAAACTCGGCAACATCTCTTTTTCTACCCTTTAAGATTTCAATAAGGTTGTTAATTGTTTCTAATGCTCTATCTCTATCTCCAATTTGCACTCTAAAACTACAAGTGAATGTAAGTGGAATAATAGAACATTGATTAAGGTTAGTAATAGTTGGGTTGTCTGGCGAAATAATAACGCCATTCATAATTAAGCCACTTCTATTTTGTTGATTAACTAAATCTTGGTAGATTTGAGTAAATCTATCTACTTCTTCTTGCTTTTGTAGTTGTTCGTAAAAGGAAAACAAACTTACTTCATTATCGCCACCAAAGTATTTACTTGGTTGTGTTTCATGTTGTTCAAGTAATGTTCTAATAATGATTTGTCTAACAAAATCTATTGGGAAGTTCTTTTGTGCCATAGTGTTCTCCTTACATAAAACTTTCAAATGCTGCTAAAACATTTTCAACAGTCATTCCTTCTTGCATTGCAAACTCTTCTATCAAACCAGTATCTTGCTTTCTTCCTATTTTAAGATTGAACTCACTGGCAAGTGCATTTGCGACTTCATCAGCAATTCTATCAAGATATTTGTAGTGCATATTGAGGTATTGAATTGAACCTTCGTTAATAAATTGTCCGTCAAGGTGCATTTGAGTTTTGGATAGGTTTACTCTACTACCACGAACATTCTTTGCATATTCTTTGGTAAATGTCTTTCCGTTCCAATGCACTCTTTCATAATCAATTTCTTTTGCAGATTTACCATATTCACTACCCCTTGTTTTCACTGTGCTTTTATATGCTTTACGGATAGTTGGTGCTTCTTGCAAGATATGGTAATAAGGGAAGTTTTTTTCCATTTGTTCATTGCCAATATCAAATGTTGCAAAGTTTTCTCCCATTACAAACGAACTGGTTATTGAGTTGCTAATTTGACTTCTTAAATCTCGTGGTTGTGGTCTTTTGGAGTGTTTACTAGCATCACTTTGAGTATAACCATACTTATTCGTATAAAAACTACCCATATCAGGAATGAGCTTTGAAGAATGAATAAGTTGTGCTAATCTTTCAGCAAAATTGCTCAATGTGAACTCCATAAGTTCTCCTATTCTAACACGAGTTCCATACTTTCAATTCGTGGTTTTAATAAATCTTTAACAAGGATATTATGTTCGGCATAGTTAATAGTAATGCTACTAACTCTAAACTTTTCCCCTGTTTCAAGTGTGATTTCATCTTCCTTAACGATAGGTTTACCGCCAAAGACAACAATAGTAGTGGTAGGTGTCATTTCTTCTCTACCATATCTGTCATACTTTGGAACAAGAGTTAATGGTTCTTTAACAAAATAGAATACATTTTCGGCAATATCATTATTAGGAGATTTCCATTCCCCCCTCTTGTCATAGGTTCTTCTATCGCATAATAACGGTGTTTTGAATGACATATAGAAACCCCCTAATAATTTTTGTAATAAATACCTTTTTGGAAACCATTGATTTTGCCCCAGCCAAGTTCGTGGACAATAATAGTGTCAATGTAAACATCAACTGGATCATCAGTGGCAGTAAATACTAAATTGTAGATAATGTTATATTGTAGTTTCTTGAAAGCATCTACGAGTTCTGGGTTTTCATCAAGTGCCTTTTCAACACTCTTCTCTCCCAAAAAACTATCGTTTAGATGGCAACAACGAGTGACACTAATGTCTAACCCACGATTTATAATTGCAGGAACTTTTGTGCCATCAAGTGCATATTCATTTAAGTCTAAACCTTTTTCGGTCATTTCTTCATTCGTGATTATGTATTCTTTTTTCATACAAGCACCTCATATATTTAATTGTATTAAATGAACATTGAGTTATCAACCTATTTTACAAGTCCCATATTTTTAATAACACATTTGTTCAAAAACTTTGAACTAATAAAGTCACCAATATATGGTTTATCTATATCATCATTATCGTAAATGTATATTTTATCCACCCCTAAATTGATATAGTGTTCAACCCATTCATTGATATATCTATGTTCATTTTTTGCCATAGCACATACGACTACTTCCATTATCTGCCACCGATAATATCTACTAATCTTTCTGGACAATAATTATCTGCACAATAGTCAATGTAGGTATTTCTCCACACTGAATCTTTGTCGTTTACATACGCAATTACTAAATCAATTTTTTGTGTCATATTGTATATCTCCGTTTCCATTATACACGAAAGTATAAAAAAAGACACCCACAATGTGAGTGTCTAATTTTTAATTGCTAATTAGTTTTAACCTTGTTGTCTTGCTGCGGAGAGAGAAACAACAACACCATCTCCACCGTTTGGTTGAATCCAAGCATCAAAGTAATGTCTAACATCAACTTGTGCTTTTCCAACGAAACCTGGGATATTGTCTTTGAACTCTGCGGCTGCTAACACTGGGATAAGGTCAACTGCGAGTGGATGGCAGATGATCCATTGGACATCACTTGGTAATGTGTCATCTGGAACTTCAACGATTTTAGCACCCTTAATCATAGTTGCAGTGGTTTCTAAATCGCCATTCCAATTACCGATAGTTAAGATGCCTTTTCCATATGTTGCTTCTTCAAGTAAAGCATTTGCAGTAGCACTGATGTAAACGATACATTCAGCAGTCTTGACTCTCTTATTCTTTAAGGTCTTGAAGTCTGCGAATAAGGCGGAAACGATATTGTCTTTGGATAAGGATGAGTGGACATTGAATGTTGCACCAGAACCTGCACCACCGACAACACCGAGTGTGTATTTATCAATGGTTGGAACGACTACTTTGACATTGTAGAAGTTGTAAACACCGATAATGCCATCTGCGATTTGGGCTTCTTCTTTATCCATAATGTCAAGGGACAAGGTATCGCCTCTATCTTGGGATAATGTTTTCTCAACTCTTTCAAAAGTTAAGTCTTTTGCAGATAAACCAGTTGCTCTGTTGTAGTTTCCCATTGTGTAGGAACTAAATGACATTCTGTCATAAGCAACTACTTTGCCTTTGTGTTCTGCGAGTGGTTTGATTAAATCTTTACAAAGCAATTCGGTATTGAACATACGCATAACTTCGGCTTGGTTATTGATATATTGCTTTGCATAAGTAATAGTGTTTGCCATAGTTTTGTTTTACCTTTCTTAAATAAACTTCTTGCCAAGTCCCAAGGTTCTTGCTCTTTCAAGCTCGGCTTGTTCTTTGGTCTTTTGTTTGCCTGTTTCAGTAGTGGCAACTACATTAGTGCTAACGGTAGCACCATCAGGAATAACCTTTAAGTATTCCTCTTTGATAGTCTTAATTACATCATCAACTTGCTCATCTTCGGCATTGAGTAAACGACTATCGTTTTTGAAGAAGTCAGGCAAGTTGTTTTCGGCAAGTTTCTTTGCTCTATCGTTGACTCGTTTTTCGTGTCTTAATTGGGCAAGTTCTTCTTGGTCGGCTTTCCTTTGTTCTTCAAGTTCTTTTTTTGCCTTTTCTTCGGCAGTGAGGTTTGCTTCTTCTACTGCTTTCTTAACTGCTTTGTCTTGTTCATCTTTGGCTTTGATTCTTTGTTGAGCCATTGCCTCATTATGATTTTTAGTTAATGTTTCAGTGGTTTTGGCAACCGCTTCATTAACCGCTTCGGTAATTTTTGCTTTTAATTCTTCTTCGGTTAATTCAATTTTGTCTGGCATATAAATACCTCTTTCTCCTAAATTGTGTGATAGGGACACTCTTGTTTGTCTTGCGACCACTACTAATAAGTCAGTAGGCAACTTGATTTATAACTTGTAGATTACTCTACTTTGTTATCACTAATTGTTTTGGCATTACCCATATCAAAGTTCTTTTTATTATCCATATTATCTTTGGTAAGTGGGTTGGCATTTTGTCTTTCAAGATTTGTAGCATTTGCCTTTATATTATTATTTTTAGCAATTTCTTTTCTCTTGTCAACTTCATCATTCCATTTTTCCATACCTTTAATGTATTCACTAACACTTGGAATAAATGATAATTGTTGTAATAAGACTTCTGGGTTTGCCATACCACTATTGGAGAGATTAGTAATCATAGTAATCATATCTCCATCATTGCTTGGCAAGTTATGGGCATAGACAAGTCTTGTCTTTTCAAGGTCAAAGTTGAATGTATCAAAATCTTTTGCAAATCTTTCACACCAATTAAGAACCATTTTAATAACTCTTCTAAATGGTGCAGTGCATTTCTTCTCTTTATCACTACAAAGGTCAAGTAATGGTTTTGTCTTAATCTTCAAAATTGGATCACTTGCATTTTGTGAGAAGTCAGTGCCACTTAAATCAGGAACTCTACTAACAAGGTGTATTAAGTCCTTGATATTGTTTGCAAGGGTTTGCATTTCGTTTTGATTTAATGGGTTGGATAAGAACTTGGCATCAACATTCTCTCCCTCACTTGGTAAGATATGGTGTTCTTTAAGCAAGTTGAGAACTTTTTGTGTTTCTTTTTCATCACCCAAACGAATATTTTTAAGGAATAAGATATAGTTAACTACATCATAGACATTCTTACATCTATTGTTTTGGACTTCATTATAAAGTCTAATAAGGTCAAAGACACATTCAGCATCTCCCTTATAATCAGCATTATTTGGGAACTCAACAATAGGAATATCCCCAAAGTTATGTTCTACCCAACTTGTATCTTCTCCTGTTGCTTTCTTCCAAGCAAGATATGGAACACAAAGCATTTTCTTGTCTGCTTGTGGAACGGTTGTTTGTGGAAGATAAGTTAAAGAGCTTTCAAAGGCATATATTCTATCTTTTGTGTAAACATAGATTATCCACTTTGTTTGACTTGGTTGTCCACCATCAGCGTTATTACTTTCAACAATGCAATAGGACATAATGTGTTCTTGTGCAAGTGTGCAGTCATAAACGCAGTCGGCAAACTTTGGGTTTAATTCTCTAAAACTTGGGAATGTATCTCCTTGTTGGTTATAAAGTGCTAAAAAACCAGTTCCACATTTGGAAGAATAGTGACACGCCTCGTAAATATGATTTGCGAACTCTTTATCATAAAGTTTTTGTGTAAAGACACCGATTTTATCCTTTTCGGCTTTCTTTCCACTTGTGACAATGTCTGGCAATTCTCCAATAAATGTTTGTGTTGCAATATCAACGATAGGTTTTGCAAGGTTGATAATTCTTGGTTGGTATTTTCCTTTATCGTTAAAGGCGGTAATAGGTTCTCTACCTTCGTAAAAATCAAAACACTCTTTATATTTTTCGGTTTGTCCTTCAATGATTTTTTGCACCATCATTGTATTGACTATTTCCAAAACATAATTTTCATCGTTAAGTCTGTTCTTATCAATGTTAAGTTGAATCATATTTTTACACCTCTAAACACTTCACTTATTGTTGCATAATAACCATTTGTGTTAATACTTCCGCAGTCATGCTTATATGAATAGTCTAACAAATATTGACTTGTTGTATCAACATATTCATCGTGTGCCACATTTGGAAACTTTAATAGTTGTTCTACAACTTCTTCTATGTTTTTGTCAATGCTTTCATCAGGAAGATAGACATTTCCGCTTTCAAAGTAGGGGGCTACAAGTTGAAATCTTTGTTCCTTACTTGCACCTTTTGGATCAAACCCCACAACTCCACTTACTTGTTGGGAAAGCATTTCTATTGTTGCCTTACCATTTGCTTTTGCTTCTATGAGTTTTTTTCTCATAGTTGGGTATTCGGCACATAATAATTTTATTAAACTAATTGTTTCTTGGAAACCACATTTTTTATTAAACCTACCTAAAAGATAATGATTTCCACCTTGTCTACCCCAAACAACACCACAGTTTGGATCGTTTTCTTTCTTAACCCCACCAAAAGATAAGTCGCAACTTAATGTAATCTCATCAAATTGAGTAGGTTTGCTTTGTTTATTGTAGAACCTAATATTTTCCCTTTTGATGATATTTCCACCGTCCACAAAAGGTTTGCCTTGATAAAGTGCGTTCCACACTCTACTTCCAGATATTCTCTTTTGTCTTTCCGCCCATTCAACCGACATACCAAGTTCAGGACAAAGGGTTTCTCCAACTTTTCTATGAAGTATCTTATCTTCTCCCTTTTCCCAAACTGCTGGGAAATTAACATAAATATATCCACTCTCTTTTGCTAATCTACCAATTAGGTCATCTTCGTGCCAACGAGTGTGAATGATAATGAGTAAACAACCAAGTTTTCTTAAACGAGTTTCAATACTGTCTTGGTAAACACGAAACACACTATCTCTAATACTTTGATTACTTGCTTCTTCTCCATTTTTGAATGGATCATCTACAATACATAGTGCTGCTGGGTTAGAAGTTAAACCACCAAGAATACCAGTAGAGAATACTTGTCCTTGGTGTCCCTTAATTTGGAACAAGGTTTTGTTATCTTGGCTTTCACTAATTTGGACACCAAAAATATCTTTTCCAAAGTCTTTAATTTTTTGTCTATTTCTATCTCCAAACTTTTCAGCAATATCTGCATTATAAGCAGTGAGAATAACGGATAAATCAGGGTTTCTTCCAATAAACCAACTTGGTAGAGTTTCGGTAAGAGTCATTGAGTTATGAGTAGGAAGTAATGTTTTGCCAACTAAATATATTCCACCCTCTACTTCAATGCAGTTTCCCTCTATTGGTTCTATATCTTCTATTTTGCAAATGCTTATTTTTCTTTGCTTTGAGAATGTAGTTAATTGCTTTCTTTCAATTCGGCAAGGAATAAATGTTGTAGGGTTGAAATCAACATTCCAATAAGGTTTTTTACCTTGAATACCACTTGAAGATAACATTGGTTTATGTTCAACTATTGTGGTTCTCCAACCAAATGTAGAAACTAATTCGCAGAATGAATCTCTTAATTCTATATCGCTTGTTGTAAACCCAATTCTATTATGCTTTTTGTCAACAGTTCCATCAGTGTCAATAAGACCAGCCAATAATTCTAATCTTTGTCTAACACTTGCAGTTAAGTATTCTTCTGGAATAAACTTTTTGTTTCCAATTTTTTTAGAACATAAGTTGTAAGTTTGTAAGTCTTTTTTTAGTCCATTAAAGTTTTGATAAACAACACCAGTGATTTTATGAACTACATTAAAACCATTGGGATATAACTTCCTACACTCATTCAAAGTGATAATGTCGTTTGGACAAGCACATATAGTTCCACAGTCCCTTTTTCCATCTCCAAGCCACACACCTAAAACATAAGGGTTAACTTTAAGCTCTTTTTCGTTTCCAATTAAGAAATCTTTAATAGGAAGTTGGTATCTATATCTATGTCCTCTACCGATTAAATGGTTTTCTTCATATTTTTCTTCAATTTTCTTGGTTTCTTTGATTTTCCAAGAATGTAAGAACCTATCGTAAACTAACCATTCGTGGTTTTCGTGGCACTCAATTTGTTCTCCGTTTGTAAATGTAATTCTTTTATTAGCAAAATATTTTGGGAAAACATTTTTAACTATCACATATTCTCCATATTGGTTAATGACATAATCTCCAATGACTAAATCTCCATGCTTCTTCCAACCATTTTTAGTCAAAACAAGAGTATCATTTGAAAGGAGTTTGCCTATTTGTGGCGGAGTTGATAGTAGTAGTCTTACTTGTTCTCCGTTTTCTGCCCTTTTTACACAACTTTGGATGATTCCACATAGTTTCCTATGAAAGTTAGTCATTTTATAGGCATCTCCAAAGATATATTGGACATAACTACCATAATCTTCTCTTAACTTTTTCTTCTTGATTTCTTCTTTGAACTCTAACTTTTCGGCATCACTTAAACCCTCGTAATACTTAACTGCATTGAGTTTTTGTTCAATTTCGTGTTCCATAGGTAAAATAGACTTATCTTTTTTATAAGACTTTCTCTTTTTGTCTTGTTTTATGAGTTCACTACGATTAACCATTGTTATTGTCCTTATCTAACTTTTCAATAACCTTTAATTCTTCTTCGGTCATAATGTCAACAACTTCCCTATGTTCTTTTGAGTTGTCGGTTTTAACTTTACCAAATTGTTCACTTAACTTATTCTCGGCAAGATATTTAAGTAAGAATGGGTTAGCAGGTTGCACTTCATCCCACTCGGCATACTCAATATGTTCTCCAATTACTCTACCCTCATCATATTCCTTGATTTTGATAGGCATTTTTTTATGAATTGTGTGTCCACCGATAGCGGTTTGATATAAAGTTCCTGCGACAACTAAATCGGCATACGCTTTACTATGTTGCATAACCAAAAGAATAGCAGGACAAACCTTACATAGATAACCCCATTCGTTTTTGGATAATTCAAGGTTTTGTGCAATTTCAAATTGAGATTTGCCATCCAAAGCCCATTTAGCAATATTTGTAAGAACTCGTTTGTCCAACTTAAAGTTTTCAAGTTCTCCACTCATTTGTATTACTTGATTAACAAGGTCAATGTTAACCGTATCAGTTATTTTATTTAGTTCTTTTTTCAAATCACTTTTAGTTCGTGCCATAAGTAATCTCCATACATAATTATAGCAAATACATAATGTTTGTTAATAAAAAGGTGCTATGCCTATGATAGACACAACACCAGTGTTATGGTTGACACAATTTAGGAGATTAACCATTAACTCCTACATTATATCAAGTCCCATATTTTTGTTCAATTAGTTGTCTATCTTTATCTCAAAACCATTTTCAGCAAACTTCTTAATCGTAGTTTCAGTAATAGTTCTTTCCCCTTTGACAATAAGAGTTAATAGTGTTGGACTAATTCCACAATTAGCAGCAAAATCATTCATTTTGATACTATTTTCTCGTAAGAAATCAGTGAATCTACCCTTTTCTTCTTCATCAAAGTAGTAATATTTTTTATGTTCTACTCTCATATTAACCCCCACAACCACATATTCCAGTGTCTAATGTTATTTCGTGTTTCCAAATAGTGATTTCTACTCTCGGTTCTTCACTATAAAACTTTTCAACGAGCAAACTAATAAATTGACTATCATCAGGATAAGCAATTCCATTAAGAGAATCTAAACAAATCTTTGCAATATTGTCGCAGTCTGGCTTTTTAGTAGGACGGACTTTCCCACATTTCATATCAAGACCAGTTTTAGTCAAATCAGTAGTGTTTGTCTTTTTATGGTAAGCATATTGAGATTTAGGAATTGGAAAATATGCAATAATGTGCGCATGTAATTGATCGCCTTGCTTTAACACCATTTCGTTATGTTTGCTTTGATATTCGTGTCTAACAAGAGCTTCGTAATTTAGTGTTTTCTCTGGGGTAAAAGTCCTTGTGTATCCATTTTTCGTAGTAGCATAAGGTCTTTGTTTACCCATTGGTTCGCCTTTAATAACTAACTCAACCCTCATAAGTGTCATTCTCCACTTCTTCTTCGGTAATAGGTTCTTCGTTATCAGTGCCTAATGGAAGCACTACACTTCTTTCTTCTGTGAGAATTGGTGTTTTTCCATAGCAAATATCTTCTAAATCGTGGAAAGTCATTTCCAAATCATAGAGTTCATCTCTACTAACAAGGTTAGAACTGCCTTTATTTGCAATTACAAAGTTTTTTACTTCATTTCTCTTGCTATTAAGATAGACATAACACTCATAGTTGTTAACTTCTCCTTTATAGGCATAACTTTCTATCCTTTTAGAAGATTTTGTGTCCTTATAAGTCTTAAAGACAAGTTTGAAACCATTATTAAGCAGTTTCTTTTCTAAATCAGTTGTTTTTCTTAACATATTTTTACTCCTTTTGTCCAAACATAACTACAAACACCAAGAATTGAATTAAAGCGATTAAAGACACCATCATTAAGATAATTCCAACGCTCACTTGCGCTTGGTTAGAGTGGACATTTCCATTTAATATAAGCCCTATGCCTATCACTGCGATAAGCAAGAAGATTACATTAATAACCATTAAGGCAATTCTACTTACTTTCATCAGCGTTCTCCTTACTCAATTTAGAGATTTCTTCTTCTAATTCTCTCTTTTTATCTAATCGGTGTTCAATAGTGGTTCTAATAACACTATAAATTGCAAGACCAATAAGAAATAAGACAATTAACACAGAGAGTATGACACAAGGTAATGCACCTATACCCGTCCAAACAATTTCAGTCATTCCATAAGGGTATTCCCAGTTTCCACTTATCATATCAATATGAACAAAAAATGAATATAAAGAACCACCAACAACACCAACAATAAGTATGCCAATTAGCATAAAGCCAATGCTTTGCCATAATTCAAGAAAGTTGAACATATCTCTTCTATATTCTCTATTTCTTTCCCTAATGTTCTTCTTTGCTTGTTTAACTAATTCTTTTTGTGTCATTATCCTAAAATCTCCTTTGCTAAATCAAACTCTTCTTGTGTTAAAGATATTGTGCCGGGACACGAGTTATATTCCTTTGGTGTTTTGCAACATTGTATAAGACAGGCGGAAACATTTTTCTTTCTAACAATGTCAAATAATATAAGAAACTTAAAGTTTTCTATTGCCCTATCTTCATCTTTTTTGCGTTTCTCTTGAATCTTATGTTCTTTTTTCCAACTTTTACACGCTTTACGATATGCAATTTTGTTAGAGAACTCAAAGACAAATGCTAACACTATGGCAAGAACAAGTAAAAGCAATACTAACGACATACATATAATCGCAGGTTCTTTGCCAAAGTTTCTAATACAAATGCAGTAGAACATTGTTAATGGTGTTAACACAATAGCACCACCAACCAGTTCCTTGAATATAGTGCCACACCAGTCTAATATCTTTCTTTCTTCAACTTCGGTTTCTCTTTTGATAAATGTTTCTTTATCTAACATTTTTTAACGCCTCTTTCAATAAGTCATATTCTTCTTTTGTAAGTTCGGTATACATATAAAGTTCCCCATCATATACTCTATAATGGTCTTTACAAAGTTCACCTTCATCTAAATTAACCAAAGGCATTACTTTCTCTTTGATAATTTCCAATGCTTTAAGCGATTTAATCATATTTAAGACTTTGCTTTCATCAATTAAAATCAATTCGTTAATGCCTTTTGCCTCGCCAATGTTTCTTAATTGTCTAATAACTTCTTCGTCAACTTTTTTTGCTCTTGTAGATAGTATTTTGTCAACGATAGTGTTTGTATCAAAATCAAATTTTTGTTCACAGCCTTTTATCTTATACACAAACTTATAATCTTCTGGCAATTCTTCTAATGCCTCTAATTGTGTCATTTCCTTACCCATTTCTATTTCTCCTTTTCATCAGTCTTTTGATTACGGATCGTTTCAATTTCTTTTTCATTTCTCAACCACCTTTTCATTAGATATGTGCTTATTGCCCCTACATGAAGCATATACACAATACCTATTCTTAAATAATCAACTGCATAAATACCGATATATTCAAATAAAAAAATAGACACTAATAACCATATAAACACAATAGCGTATTTAGTATCTCTCTTTTTTAACAAATCAGTCATTATGGTTAATCTCCCTACTAATAATTTACAACCTATGTAAAATATATACAACTATTTAATTAACATTTTATGTAAAATCTTTGGACAGTGTCTAAAAAACATAACTTTCTTCTTATAGCCTATTGCAATTCTATTAAAAAACTTCTATCATTAAACGGTAGTAGCCGCATATATAAGCGGAATAAGAACATAACATAATATTAGAGTTGCACATAACTGAACTTACCTAAATTTAGATTTTGAGATTTCAAAAAAGTTTATACGTAGTAAAAGGGGGTTGGGTATCTATTTACTCTCTCTTCCCTACTTGATACCCTCTACCCCTATGTATAAAGGTTGTAGACATAATAAGAAAAGTAAGAAAAGTAAGAAAAATATACTTCCTTTATCTTCTATTCATATTTGAAACAACACTAAAATATATTAAAATCAATTTTAACGCACATAATAGGCGCATATAGACGCGATACACACATACATAATATAAATTACCTTGCTTTTATTTTCCGTTGCTCTATTGCCCTATTTCTTTACTTCTTCTCTTTGTGTGGGTTTCTTTCTTTGTTTATGCTGTCCAATTATTACCACTTAAAGAAATTACTTTCCTTTTTAACTGTTGGATGATTCTTTTATTGTTGGGAGTTAAGCTAAACACTGAACCAATAACAAAAAATATTTAATTGATCCATTTAACCATTAAATAAAAAAACCGTCTTTGTTTTGGGCGGTTTTGTTCTGGTCTTATTCGGTTTTTCATCTTTACCGATTTATTTTAATTTAGTTTGGTTTAATTTAATTTGGTTTAATTTGGTTTAGTTTTTCTCTTTTGGAAGAATTACAAAAAGAAAAACACAAAGAAAAAGTATATAAGAAAGAAAGCATCAGAAGAAAAAGAGCAAAAGAAAAACCCCACCAACGGCGGCAGGGTTTAACTCATGACTTATTATTTTTATCTTCTTTCGGCTCTTTCGTGGTTCTCCTTTCTTAACGGTTATAATGTGGTTTGGTGTATGTTGTGCCTTGATCCACTTTTTTCAAGGTTTCCGCCTCTGCGACATCTTCAACCCAGAGCGCGACAAGTTCGGCAGTCTTTCGGCGTTCTTGCTCTGCGTTAAATCTTATTTTGTCGGCGGTTTCTTTTGTGATTCTAATTGTAATAGATTCGGTCTTTTTTTCGGTGGTTTTCATTGGTTCGTTATCTCCTTAAAATCTAATTTCCATGCAGTCGTATGATCTGCCACTCTGCCAAGTGTTAACGGTCGCACCTAAATTATTAAATATGTTTTGAAATGAGGAATAACCAACGCCCCCATCAAAATATGGTTTGCTATATCCTGAACCATAGCCCAAAACTTCGCACTTATTTGCTTTTTTGTCTTTGCGGAGTGCTTGTTCATATTTGTTATATAATAACTTCAAAATAGAATTTGATTTATTAAGAGCTTCCGCTACTGCTGTGCTTAATTTGTCATAACCACAACCAGAGGCGCGCCCCGTAAAATATCCGTCCTCTGTCCATATTTCGGCGTGTGGGTTCTTTCCCCATACGGAAGAATTAACCCAGTCAACAGAGATTCTTATATATTTTGGTGCTTCTGCTTTTGCGATGGTGTCGCACTGTTGGAAGAAGTCAAGCAAGTTTTTATCTTTTTCTTTTGTGATCTTCTCAATTAAAATTTTTCTTTGCTCGGTTTCTGGTTTTGCTTTTTGTCGTTGGGTTAGCATTTCTCTATATCTCCAACTATTTTTATACGCTTCCCAGTGTCCGCGAATATCTGCGATCATTTCTCTTAATTCTTTCCTATTTTGTGCCTTAAATTGAGCTTTAATCGCTGTGTAATTGTCGTAATTTTTTGCCATTTTTTTGGCTTGTTTCTTTGCATCCATGTTTTATTTTTCTCCTTATAAATTATTTTTTGAGATTTTTAAGCAAATAAAAACAAGTTAAATATAAATAATAAATAAATATAGATAACTTGTATTTTTTTAATTAACTCACCCAAAGGGAAGAACAACGGCAACACTCGGCAAAATCATTTACAAAGTTTTTTAATATTTCTCTTGTTTCGCTATCTTTCCAACCTTCAACGAAATAATCATCAAAATCTTTTATTTGATTCTTTACTTTTTTGTAATCTTCTTTGGTTAGTTCTTCACGAGATAAAATTTTGTCGTGAATGTCAGGAAGTCCACCATTTAACAAGGCAGTTAATATTTTTATATTATACATACTTAAAAAATCTCCTTTTTAATGTTTTTTTGTTTCGGTTTTCAAAGAACAATTTTTTTTACTCCTTTTTGCTTGGTGGGAGTAGAACCTTTTAACTTTTGTTGTGTCTATATAATAACCCTCTTTTTTTAGTATTGCAATAACAAATAATTATTTTGTTTTTTTTGTTTTCGTTTGGTGTTTTGGTTCTCCTTTATAAAATAGGGGTAGGAATTGGGGAAAAGTGGACACGATCCACCACACAAACCCACCCCAAACCCTAAACCGATACGCCAAACATAGTGGACAAAAAACTGAACACCGAGTTAGGCATATCCACCCCCTTGTGTCCCATATTTTCCAAAGTGCATTTCTGGACACTGCCGAATATTAAAATCTCACAACCTTTTATTCCAAAATAAAGGGTTTGAAGAGCAAATTACAGGGGGGTAAAAAAATTGATATTGCAAGTATAAAATTATTGCTATATAATAGTAGTAGTTAGAAAGGAGTTAGCATAGATGTCCAAGATTATAAATGGCGAAAAATGGACTTACATTGGCACAACATACGATGCAGATTTTATCTACGATATGTATGAAAATGCACAAGGCGAAGTCGTTTACGAAATCATTGAAACAAGATATTAGTTCAGTGAAAGCACATAACGGTTGGTGGTTATCCTTAAACCACCTTTAAGTGTTTATTTATTAAAGGAGAACATACACATAGGAGAAATGATACTTATTATCACAAGTTGCGTTATCGCATTTATCATCATTGTTCTTCTCACTGCTGCGATAGTCATTAACCACGAATTAAACAAACTATCCGTAAAAGTTGATGAAGAAGAAGATTACGACATTGAACTCAATAACAAAGGAGAAAATTAAAAGATGAGTGAAGAAAAGAACAACGAAGAATTAACTTCAAAACAAATCGTTGGAATTGTTAAAAAGTTAGTTGGGCAAACTGACTGGTGGGGAGAAACCAACAAAGACAACCAAAGTTTAGAGAACCTTAAAGTTCTTGATGAAGTCATTTACGAATTAGTAAATAACATTTGCGACAAGTTTGTGGACACTATTAACGCCCACGAAAGTTCAGTAAAAAGTTTGAACCAAAAGTATTTCAAGATTTTGTCAACTATTACTGACACAATTACAGAAGCAATTAGTGTTGCTAACTGCATAAAACAATAAGGAGAAAAAGAAAAATGAAACAAACAGTATTTAGAGATTTGCGCCCAGAAGAAATTGAAGTTAGAGTGGGCAACATTGTAAAGGACAAGAGTGGCAACCCAAAAGGCTTCCAATTACTTCTTTACAAAACAAGTAGAACCGATATGGCAATACTTGATGAAACCTTTGGAACATTTGGTTGGAGAAATCATTTCTACCAAGTCAAAAACACAATGGTATGTTCTATTGAAATTTATGATGAAGAAACCAAACAATGGATAAACAAAGATAATGGTGGCGATGATGATACCGCTATGGAACAAGTTAAAAGTGAATTGTCGGACTCCATTAAAAGGGCAGGTTCAACACTTGGTATTGGTAGAAAGCTCTACTCGGCAAGTAAGATTTATATGGTAGTGGATATTACCGAAGAAAATACCACCAAATCATATTACCAAGTTAAAGATATTGCCTATGATGAAAAGAGCATTACCAAATTAGTCATTATTAACAAGAAAACAAAAGAAGTAGTGATTTCCTATGGCAGCAGTGAAAAAGTTGCTCAAACAGCCGAAAAAGCACCTCAAAAGAGAGATATTATCAAAGAAGTCAGCAAAGACATTGGAGATTCATTCGTTGTCAACAAAGATGCCGAAGTCATGTGCTGTGAAGAAACCAAGAAAAAGATACAAGAAATCACTGGCAAGTTAAGTGCCGATAGATATGCAAACTTCAAAAATTATCTCAAAGGCACATTCAATGTAGAAAGCATTGCCGAACTTACCGAAAGTCAAGGACAACAACTTCTCAAAGCATTAAGGGGTGGCAAATAATGAAAATCGTTCATATTGAAAGAACTAAATATGTCAAAAAGACAAAAAAAGAACTTGAAGAAGAACGCAAAGGTTCAAAAGGGTTCTTACTTATTGACACAGAAAAACGAGTTCCATTAAAAGAACCTATCTACATTGTTGAAATGACTGCGAAAGAAGTTCAACTTGTAAGTTTCTATTTGGAACTTGAAGGAAGAAAACCAATAGTAAACATTGAATTAGACACCAAGTTAGGTGGGGAGAAAAAGTAATGAATAACAATGGTGGAATATACAAAATCAAAAAAGAAATGGCAGTTGGTAAACCACAATTAAAGGTTGATAACTCAAACTATTTCAGTCCAGAAGCCAATATGGAATATATGAGTGCCTCATCTTTCAAAGATTTCAAAGAATGTGAAGTTCACGCACTCGCAAAACTCAAAGGCGAATATGTGGAAGAAAAGTCCAAGGCATTAATGGTGGGCTCTTATGTAGATGCCTACTTCTCTGGGGAAATGGAACAATTTAAGTTAGAAAACCCACAAATATTCAAAAAGGATGGCACACTACTTAAAGACTTTGAAAAAGCAAACGAAATCATTGATGCGATTAATAACGATCCATTAATGCTTAAATATCTCTCTGGACAACACCAAGTTGTTATGACTGGTAAAATCGCAGGAGTTCCATTCAAAATCAAGGTTGATTCCTTGTTAGATAATGTCATTGTTGACCAAAAGATTATGAGTTCCATTAGAGAACTTACTTGGAAGTATGATGAAGAAACCAAGAGAAACAAGCAATTAGACTTTGTAGAAGCATTTGGGTATGACATTCAAGGTGCTATCTATCAAGAAATTGTGTTCCAAAACACTGGTAAAAAACTTCCATTCGTGTTAGCAGTTGCAACAAAAGAAGAAGGAGTGGATAAAGCACTTATTCAAATAAACCAAGAATATTTAGACAAGGCACTTACATTAGTCAAAGAACTCGCACCACGATATGACCTTATTAAAAAAGGTGTCATTGAACCAATAGGTTGTGGCAAGTGTCCAAGTTGTAGAAAAGCAAGAAAATGTGAAGAAGTCGTGTCCTATAAAGATTTCTTCCAAAAAGGAGAAGATGAAAATGCCTAAAACATTACAAGAAGCATTAAGCAAAAACAAGTTTCAAAAGGTTAATGTCAAAATCGGTAGCAAACAAGGAAGTTCATTCTTCTATTGTGGGAGTGGTAGCAATGCCATTTCCCACATTAGCAAGAAGATAGATGGTGCTATGTTAAGACAAGCTCAAAATCGTAAAAAACTTCTTACTAACCGATTAACCAACCTTGACAAGATTTACCAAGATAGAATTAACAAAGCAATTAAAAGTGGCAGAGTTAAGAACAAGGAAAAATACATTGCCGATGTTGAAAAACTTAAAGAACACGAAAGAAAAGTCCTACCAACCAAGATTAGTGAAATTGAATATGACATTAGTGTTAGGTTGTTAGATAGACCAGTTCAAGAAGTTGTGGACGGTATTAGTCCTGATGAAATGCCTTGTAAAATCATTTACATTAAAGGACACGAAATCGGTAAATACTGGACAATTAAAGAATACTTGGGAATACCAAAGAGAAAGGAGTAGTTATGTGGATAACTTATAAATGGGAAAATGTTGTTGTAAATGTGGATAATGGAGAACACACAAAACCAGTCAAAAAGAATGTTGAATATGACTATGATGTTTCCGTTAGTGAAGATGACATTGTTGAATATCTCACACCAAACCCAAAATACTCTGGCTTACCTATTAAAGATATTCTCAACCAAGAATGTGGCATTAGAAAAGCAGTGAGAATGTTAGGAATTAATGAAGATAAGTTAGAAGATAATGATGACTTCGTTGAGTTCCTTAAAGAGAGATACGAAGATAAAGCAGTAGAGAAGTTTAACTATGAAAACGAACCCTACTAAAAAACAAACTTGTAGGAGATATGAAACTCTTACAAAGGTGGAAAAAGATGGTATCTACTTTATGACAATAAGTGGAAACTTCTATTCCAAAGAAGTCCAACAAAAGTATGGAATTACGGCATTGACACATAGAAAGGTAATGAATGAAATTAGACAGTTATACACAAGAACACCCTACTAAATGTAATATTTGTGGGGGTAAGGTAATTCTTCTACACACTAACCAAAAGTTCGCAAGAGTAGAGTATATCTATAAATGCACTAAATGTGGAGCAAGTGTGGGAACTCATCCAAACGATCCAAACAAAGCATTAGGCACTCTTGCAGATACTGAACTTAAAGCATTAAGAAGAGAAGCTCATGTCTGGTTTGATAAGTTATGGACTTCAAGAGAGAACCGAGAAGAATTATACACAAGACTTGCTGCCGAACTTGGCATTGAACGAAAAGAATGTCATTTTGGAACATTAAGCAAGGAACAATTAAAGACCGCCATTGACATTATTAAAAAGTGGTGGTGGCAAAAGTTTGATAAATAAGGAGAAGATATGGCAAAACAAAGACTAATAAATTGCGAGTTTGTAAATGCAAGTAGTTTCAAAGTCAATGTTTCTAATAGGGCAAAACTCTTATACCTTATGATGATTACCAACGGAGATGATAGGGGGTTTGTTGATTCAGTCCAAGATTTAATCAATGCACTCACAAACAACGAAAAAGAGTTTGATAACACAATATCATTGGAACTCTTGGAAAACACCTACAACTCTGCACTTCAAGAACTATTAGATAAAGGATATATCTATGAGTTCAAGGATAGTCATTCCAATAGGGTTTACCTTATTAGACATTGGTTCTACCATAACAAATATAAAACTGGGTTATGGACTAACTACAAATCTTTCTTTGAACAGGTGCATTTAGAAAATAACGAGTATGTTATGGGTAAGAAACCATTAAAGGAAGATAAATTAAACGAAACCAATACAAACCAAACTAAACCAAACCAAGAAGATGAAGTAAGCGACAAAGAGTTTGATGAAGTAATGGCATACTTTAATAGCAACAAAAAGGATGATGAAAAAGATGAATGAAAATAGAATACCAAAAAACCATTACCAATTTTGGGGCTTAACGAGAAATGAAAAACTTGGTCTTGAATTGTCAAGACTATTAAGTTTCTTAAAAGCGAATCCTAACTATAATCTTAATGATGATGAACAAATGTTATTGGAAACTATTATAGACAAAACAAAGTTTGCTATTGTTCCAATAGATTTAATTAAAGAACATTCTTCATTAGATATAGAAAAAGAAAGAGATTATAGCACAATAACTCTTTCCTTTGAAATAAAAGTCCATTCGTGCTTTGTGGAAGAGTCAAAAGAACTTGAAAAGCCACTAAAAGAATACTTGCTTCAACAATTACTTGAAACCATTTCAATATTATAAGGAGAACGATGATGAAGAAGATTAAAGATGGCAAACTTGTGTTAGATGGCACAATTACCAAAAATGAACTTCAAGACAAAGTTAATAAAGCATTTGAAATCGTTGTTGAGAAAAATGTGGACACTTTCTTCTTAAAAGTAGTTATCTCTTCTTGCAAGGTTTATAGCATTGAAAAGCAAGTTAGAGAATACAATGAAAGTTGCAATAACCCAAAAAATTGCTTAACCATTGAAGAATATAAGTTGTTAAAGGAGATTATCTAATATGTATATGGGACAATTAGACTTATTCGCAACTGGAAACTGCGACTATGAAGAAGAGCAAAAGGAAGTTGAAGAAAAGAGAAAGGTTGCACTTGAAATTGAGAAAAGAAAAAAGGAAAGAAATGACTTTCTAACCAAGAGCTTAACTTCAAGACAACACCGACTTGTTGACTACCTTAAAGACAACTTCGTAAGTGGTAAATGGTTCACTATTGAAGAATTATGCAATGCCAATTTAGGATATACCCTTAACACTAACCCAAGAGTTCACGATAAATGTGCGAGTTTGGGTGCAGACATTAGGGCAATTAACTGGGCGATAGCAAGTAGATACTCCATTATCATTAAGAACAAACAAGGTAGTTGCAAACTTGCCGAAAGTGAAGATGAGTTCAATTCGTGGAAGAATGAAGAAAAGGCAAAGGTAGAGAAAAAATACCAATACCTCAATAATCTTCAATACAAAGCGGATCGTGATGGCACTATGCCTATTATTAACCTTAATGATAGGGCGTTAGAAGATAACGAATTAGAGTTCGTGGAAGTCTATAAGGGGGAATAGGGTATGAACTTACCGACAATTTCAAAAGATGCCGACTGCATTTACCTAACCCAAGACTTACAAGGAATGGGGACTTATGACAAGTCCAAAGCAATAGTGAACTTCTGTGATAAGGAAACCAAGTCATTTGAAAAAGAAATAGACAAGGTTATATTAAGCATTTTTGAGAGAAATGGAATAAATATCCCAAACACTGACAAAAGTGTCTTAAAAAAGGCGTTTGCCACCTTAAATGCGAACGGAAAGAACATTGAGATTAAGGACTTATACAAAAATAGACAACTCTACAATACGGTGGTTATCAAGGAAACCAAAAATCACTTCGTAGTAGTGTTGGAAGAAGATAGATACTTACAATGTGGAATACAAGTAAAGGAGATTAAGTTATGGGAAGAAAGATGACACCATTAGAAGCATTAAAGAAAGTTAAACAAGCACGATACTTTGCTGATTTTGAATTAGATGCAAAAGTTGGGGAAGATTACAAAGAAGAATTAAAAATCATTGAAACCGAACTCAAAGAAAAAGAGCAACAAGACAATGTGCTTAAAGTCTTAAAAGAAGTCATTGAGTTCGCAACTGTCTTGCCAGAAGTTAAACCAACAAAAGATGATTTATTTAGTGTTGTCAGTGCAGTTAGCATTAGCACTCAAAGGGCTATTGAAAACAAAGAACGAGAGTTGTTTAGACAATGGGTGTTAGATACTTGTTTCCCAAAAGAACTTAAAGCATTGGGAACTATCAAGAATAATATTGTGAAAACCATTGATGAGCAACTAATTGTGCATAATGAGTTAGACAACTCTATTACATTTGAGTTCAAGGTAAATGTTAAAACCCAAGAAGAATATGATTTAGTGAAAGAGGTGTTGTTATGAGTAAAGAATTACAAGCATTAGAAGGTATTGTTTTCTATCTTAATGCAAGTAATGAACCGAAAAGTCATTATTTCAAAAAAATTGAAATTATCAAAACTGCACTTAAAGAACACGAAGTAATGAAACAAACAAAGTTTATTGTTTCTATTAATAAGTTTAGTGATGCAGATTTAGATAAGCTTAAAAATCAAAGAATGATTAGCAATTTAGAACCTTGCGAAATTAAACCATTGTTTGATGAAGAAACCCAAAAGAAACTCAAGGCATTTGAGATTATCAAAGAAAAAGAAGTTGATGTTCGCGGAATTAATGTAAGTAGTGCAGCTAACGAATATAATAATTGGTTTTCTAAAAGATTAAAAAATGATTTAACCCAAGAAGAATACGATTTATTGAAAGAGGTGTTGCAATGCCAACAATGAGGTATGTTCTCCATATGAACGATGGGACAGATAAAATACTTTATACACATATGGAAGTTAAACTTTTGCAAGGACAATACAAAAGTATTAAGAAAGAAAGATTCACTGACAAAGGATGGAAATAGAAAGATATGAAAGCAATAATGTTAACAATTAGACTTAAATGGTTTTATCTCACATATAAAGGCATTAAGACTATTGAAGTGAGAAAGTCTGCACCAAAAGACTTTGTTGGAGATGTCTATGAAGTCGTTAGCAAGACCAACTTTGAAAAGGACTTAATGGAAATACCTGAAAACGAAAGAGAGTTCTTTAAGCAATTCAAAGGCAAGGTTGGTTTGAAGTTCACACTCAATAAGGTGGAAGAAATATACTTTGAAAACCATAAGAGTATTTATTGCGATGACCCATTATACCCAGAAACAGATAGTTTATCCTATGATGAGTTATTAGATAAAAGTTGCACGAAAGCACTTCCTTATGGGGAAACCGAAATCGGCAATTATATAGGAGAAAAGGGTTATGCTTGGCATATCTCAAACCTTGTAATCTTTGATAGACCAAGAGAGTTGGGAGAGTTCAAACACAACGAAGAACATAAAAGTTGCCTTGAATGTCCATACTACAATGTATGCGAAACAACCGATTACATAGAAGTTCGTAAGGGAATATGTTATATTCCTGTTCCGTTAACCAAAGCTCCCCAAAGTTATATGTTCATTGAAGTAAAGGAGTAGAAATATGTATTCTGGAATTAGACCATTTCAATTCGTAAAAACCCATAAGGAAGATTACTTATTCAAAGTGGGTGGAAACTTCTATATCCAAAGCAAATATGCAGGAAGAGTGGAAGTAAGTGAAGAAGAATATGAGAGATTAAAAGGACAGGGGATGGTGGAGAGATGAGCGATTATGTCCAACAAATAAACTTGTTTGCGAGTATCAACCCTTACTACCGTCTTAAAGGAAAAATCAAAGTTATAGAACTATTTGCAGGAATTGGAAGTCAAATCAAAGCTCTTAAAATCTTGGAGAAAGCACAAGGGGAAAATAAAACCTTTGAAATAGAATCACACAAGATATGCGAGTGGGCATATAACTCTTATGTAATGTATAACTTAATACATACAAAAGACTTCACTGACTACTCACAAGGCAAGACAAAAGAAGAAATGCTACAAAGGATATTTGGCACTTCTACCGACTACAATACGCCATTAACAATGGAACAATTAAGTAGGAAACCAATAGAATGGATCAAGTCTGCATATAACTCTTGCATTGCCACTAACAACCTTGTGGATATATCCAGAGTTAAAGGAAAAGACTTGGACTTTGATGATAACAAAAATCAAACTATCATTATGTCCTATTCATTCCCTTGCCAAGACATTTCATTAAGTGGACACCAAAAGGGTTTAGGAAAAGGCAGTGGCACTCGTTCTGGACTACTTTGGGAAGTTGAAAGAATACTTGATGAGAGAGAGAGAGAGAGTTTGCCACTTCCAAACATTCTTGTAATGGAAAATGTCGCAAATCTCTTATCCAAATCGTTTATCAATGACTTCAAGGAGTGGGAGAAAAAACTTGCTTCACTTGGATATACAAATCATTGCCAAGTATTAGACACTGCTAAACATGGTGGTATTCCCCAACACCGAGAAAGAGTGTTTATGATTTCTATTCTTGGAGATTATGCCTATGAGTTCCCTGCTAAAATGCCATTAAAACACGAACTTGCCGACCTATTAGAAACCAAAGTTGATGAGAAGTATTACCTTGATGAAGAAACCATAAATCGTATTTCTCAATGGAAATCGCAGCAACAACCATTGGATACTGCGATAGACATTGAGAGAGAGAGAGAGAGAGTAATGCCGACAATTACAACAAGGGTTGCCGAAAGTCAAGACGGTGGAATGAGTGCGAGTATGAAACTCATAAAGGAAACTATCCCTAACGAAAATGAGAATGTAGAGAGAGAGAAGAAAGTTGCGAATAAAAAATGCAACTAAACAAGGTTATCTTAATGCAGAAGTTGGAGATGGAATTGACATATCTACTCGTATGCACCACCACAGAGGAAATGTCCAAAAAGGCAAGACACAAACCATTACTTGCTCTGGTGGAGATGATAGGGGAGTAGTGGTAGAAGATGAACAAGATTATCATTAAACACTATCTATCATATATATATATATAAGGAGATACCTAAAATGTTTAACCCTTATAACGAATGTAAGATAGTGAAAATAGCACCAACCTTGACAACTAATTGTGGACACTTTGATTCAAGTGCAACAGTATTGATAGCAACTTATGAAGAAGAATAAGGAAAATGCCGAAACTATTAGACTAAACAAAGATATATATATATATATCCACAACTGATAGTTATAGGAAATTATGGAAATGGGTATAGTTCTAAAAATGTTTACGATAGCAAAGGACTTGCCCCTACCATTAAAGCAGGGAATAATCATGGAACTGGGGTAGCAATATTAGTGAGGGAAGAAAATGGCAACAAAGATAAAAGAAAATAAAACGATCCAAATTGTAGATTTTCGCTATGATGAGGGTATAAGGGGTAGAGTAGATAGTAATGTAAGCTCTACAATTACGACAAAAGCAAGTGGGTTTAGTGGTATGCCTATGGTTATGAAACAAACCCTTGACACACACACACACACACAGGAGAGCAAAATGAAATTAAGAATTAGAAAACTAACTCCGTTGGAATGTCTTAAATTACAAGGTTTTACCGAAGAAGATTACAATGCGATTAAAAACCAATTTAGTTCTTCTGCAATATACCATGTAGCAGGAGATAGCATTACGGTTTCAACTCTATGTGCATTGTTTGGAGAACTAACCGACTTGAATTACCGAGAAATCATACAAGATTATGTAGAAAAGGAAGTGATAGGATGAAAATTGAACCAAACAACATATATTGTGGGGACTGCTACGAACTTATTAAACTTATTCCAGATAAGAGTGTTGATTTGGTAGTTTGCGACCCCCCATACCTTATGGAAACTGGTGGCAAAGGCACAAGTGAACTTGCAGTAAGATTTAGAAATAGGTATAGCAACTTGCAAGAGAACAAACTTGATGTCGGTATGAATCTTCCTTTCTTAAAAGAACTGGAAAGAGTATGCAAGTATATATATATATATATATGGTGCAACAAAAACTTATTGTTCCAGTTAATAAACTATTATTCCCAAAGAGAAGATGTCTTATTAGACTTAATTACTTGGGGCAAAACTAACCCTATGCCACTATGCAACAACCATTTTCTTAATGACACCGAGTATTGCTTATGTATTCACGAAAAAGGTGTTATGTGGAACACTAATGCAGGTGCGAAAGTTAAAAGAAAATGCTATATGACTTCCGTTAACAAAGAAGATAAAGATAACTTTGGACACCCTACTATAAAACCAATAGAGATTATCCAAAACTTTATTCTCAATAGTAGCAAAGAAGATGATATAGTGTTTGATCCGTTTATGGGTAGTGGCACAACTTGTGTCGCAGCCAAACGATTAAATCGCAAATACATAGGGTTTGAAATTGAAGAAAAATGGTTCAATGTTGCAAAAGATAGGTTGCAAGGAATTAACCAAAAAGGAGAAATGAACTTATTTGATGTAGATTATGGAGATTAACTTATGAAAAGTGATGAAGAATTAAAAAATCAAGAACCTTATGTTCGCCCTGTTGTAGCAGGAACAATGGAATACCTATTTGGCGAAAGTTTAATGCTCTTTGGTTGGCAAAAATATCGTGGCAAAAAATATAGAATCTTCAACGGTATTGGCATTGTCTATCGTGTCGTTAAAGGCGAAAAACAAGACTTGGTATATGTGCGATTTGGAACATTTAATACCACAAAGCCAAGATTAGTGGTTGTATATCATAATCACGCTCGTAGACAAATACTAACTCTTAAAAGGGGACAATGTTGCCAAGTCTATGGTGTTTGCAGATACTTTACGACTGATATAAAATTAAATGGCAAAGACACCAAAGGGTTAAAACTTGGTTTATATGCCACTGCGATTCAAGGTTGGTATGTTCCTACAATGTTAGATATTAGAAGAACACCAACAAATGAAGATATTGTTGAACCAACAGAAAAAGAAAAACAATATTTAGACAATATGGATGACTTGCTTAATGAGTTTATGACTGGAAATGGAGATGAAGAATAATGGAAAAACTTAACAACTTACAAAGAATTAGAAAAGAACAAGGACTTTCAAGAAGAGAGCTTGAATTATTAAGTGGGGTTAAACAAGTCACGATCCACCACCTTGAAAACGGAACTACCAATGTCAATATGGTTAAGCTTGGCACTCTAATCGCACTTGCAAAATCATTACACTGCAAGGTTGTGGACTTACTTGACACTAACTTGAAAAGAATTATCGGTTAGACTAAAATGCAAGAGAACAGGTGGGAGAGTGCATTACCACTTGTTTTTCTTTTATATCTATGAGAAGATAATTGCAGTAGTTATTTCTACCATTCTACAAAGAGATAGGCATTGTTTCGCAATTTATATTGGTGTCTATCTTTTTTTGTGTTAAGATAATTGTGCAACCACTCTATCTGGAAGCATTGTTCTTTGATACTTTGTAAAAATGAGTTTCGTGTTTGGAGATTTTTTGGTGTTTAACTTTTGTCCATAAACTATTACCATTTTTTTATCCTTATCAATATCTTTCAATTATAACCAAACACATTCACTGCCGAGCAACCATAGGATAGAGTAATGTGGTTGTTTTTTTATTCCCTACCCTTTATAATAGATAGCAAGTAAGGGAAGAACATATACTTTCCGTTTAGGTGTAGCATACAGGCACACCTATTTTTTATTTCTACCCACCAAATAGGCAATTTAAGACACTTTTAGTTGTTTTATGGTTAATTGCTTATGAAACATTGTTTTCGTGTCTTAAAATGGTTAAAATGAATACATAGGTGGAGAATGATACCACTTGCAAGGCATTGACCTTGCTTTTTTATTTGTAGGACACACCAGTAGAGTGGATAAAAATATGAACATTGAAATAGTAGGTTTATGCCTATTGTGTCCCATATTTTTCAGTCTTGTGTATGATTTTTGCATAAAACTGAAATGTTGGTGTAAAACTTTTACACTTATACTGTATATTTTCTACACTTGTGGGGTGACAACAAAAAAAGATAGGAATGGCGAACCTATCTTTTCTTATAAATGGCAAATACGAGTTGTCTTTCGTATTTAATTGTTGCAAGAGTATTCTACTATAATTCAGTATCTTCTTCAACAACTTCTTTGTTTTCAGCAAGTTCTTGTTCTTTGAACTCTCTTTCTATCATTTCTTCGTAAGTTTCAGGAACAAACAATTTGTTGTCGTAGGAAGATTTGAAAGTTTTAAGAATATCAACTTTGTTTTCAATAGCACTTGCCTTATCTCTAACATTGATAACGCTTGTGGAATAACCACTGAAAAAGGAAGTAATTAAAGCACATACACGAGATAATAAGTTCATCCACGCTTTTTTGACAGCACTATCTCCTTCTCCTGTGAGTTCGTAAATTGTTAATGCACCCCACACGATAGAAATAATAAGTGAACTTGTAATCTTCAAACCAAAGTTTCTTCTTTTATCTCGGTTAATCTTTTCGTTAATCTTCTTACCTTTTTCAACATCATTGACTTTGCTTTCGGTATCATCAAACAAAGATAAGTAATAACTTTCTCCATAAGTATCTAATTTGAATGAAAAGATTTTTCTAACTATTTCTATTTGATCCACATTCAACTTCTTAATCTTAACACCACTCTTAACATAGATTTTTTGTGTTGGTTCGGCAATGTTATATAAGAGTTTACCACTTTCTAAATCTTCTTTCTCAATGTTCTTTACGATAATTCGTGCCACTCTGCCATCAAATTGATTATCAATAAGGTAGTCTATCTTCTTTTCAATGAGCTTTCTTTCCTTATACCATAACCAAAATTGAGAGAAATAGACCTTAATGCACTCAATTTGCATTAAAATCTCTTTGTATTCACTACAAGCGACTTGGAATCTTCCACCAATAAGTTTGTTGTTATCATCATATACAACCTTTTCTTGCTGAATATCAGTGCCAGTTGATCCACCCATTAAGATACCGAATATCATAATACCTACAAGGATAGAAGAGTTTGCTAACCACTCAAACCAGTTAATGTTCTCAAAATCAAATGTCGCATTGAAGAACGAAATGAAGATAATGAGAACTAAACCGATTAAAAGTGTTCCTGCTTTAATAATCTTTTTGATATTGGAACTATCCAATTTATCTCTAATCTTGTCCATTACTTAATCTCCTTATTTCTATTCATAATAATTGTAATGTAGATGATGAAGAAGAACACTAATGCAAGAACTACATATACACCGATAGCAAACTTGCTTGTTAATACTTCTAAAATTACACCCCAATTTCCGTTATAAGTGCCATAGATAACACCTAATAAGATAAGGAAACCAGCCAATAATAAAAGTAGTAATGTGCCAATAATGGCAAAAATACCACCTTTACTTTTAATAAACTTTTTAACTTCTTTCATTGTGTCTTAATCTCCTATTAAGTTATTTTAATCAACTGCAACTCGTTTAGCAGTCTTTTCTTTCTTCTTTTCTTGTTCCAAGATTTCTTTTGTTGCTTGTTCAGTATCAAGGTTGTTTTGAGCATTAGTCATTGCGAGTTTTAAGTTGTTTGCTTTTCTCTCAAAGTTCTTACTACCAATGTCTAACCCTAATGCACCTAATAGACCAAAACCACCATAACCCATAATTTTGTAGATTTCCATATTGATTTGTGCCAATAGGAAGAATACAAATGTAATGGCATACCAACCGATAACAAGTGCTATCATTCCGTTAGTTAACTTCTCGTTATCTCTTTTCTTGGTAATAAGGAACATAGCAAGGGCAAGTAATACCATACCGATAGCACCACCTAACCCAACTTTCCAAGGTTCTGGGTTTAATACAAACCATTCTTCACGATTTACGATAGCCATGATTCCATAAGGTGCAAGTGTGGATAGATATTCTCCACCGACTAACCCAAATTGAATTGCCTTGTATCTTCTATATCTTTGCTTAACCGTTAGTGGTTTCTTCTCGTTGTTCATATTGTTTTACCAACCTTTCCACTTGTTCGGTAAGTTCATTGATTTGCTTTTCAAACTCTTCCTTAACCTTGTCAATTTCACTCTTACCATTTAATAAGTAGTTATTAGTGGTTTCAAGTTTATGTTCAATTTCCTTGTTAAGTTCTTCGGTCTTTGTCTTAAACTCAACTGCAAGAGCTTTAATCTTCGCATTAGGGGAAGTTTCACAAAGTGTGATTAGGTCATTCTGCACCTTTTCAATTTGAGAAGAAAAACCTTGTAAGATAATAGTTGTCTTTTCAAATAACTCTTTTGCACTATCTCGGTATTGCTGTGCCTTTAAGAGTTTATCATCAACACCTTTGCCATAATCTTCTAATTGTTTCTTATAGTTATCAACAAACTTTTTAGCAGCATATCTAATAAGGACAAAAGCAACTGCACCAATGGTAATGGAAGAGCCACCAATAATGAATAATGGTTTATCGGCATATCCAATTACAATATCTACTGCTTGTTTTGTTCTATCAGGAATAGTCATATAGCAAATTGCTAATGCGATAGCACCCAATACAAGAAGAATGAGTGTTATTCCAAACATTGCTTTCAAAAACTTTTTCATCATTCTTCTCCTTTGAGAACTTTAATCTCTTGTGTGTTAGTGGCAACTTCTTCTTGGATATTCTTAACCACTTCTTTTTGCTCGTGTATCTTTTCCTTAAAGACTTCAACATTAGTTTCACACTCTTGTTTTAATCTCTTGTATTCGGCTTCTTCAACACAAACAACTTCAAGTAGGAAATCACATTTGCCGTCTTTATTCTTGTGAATTGCGATAGTCTTTTTCATAAGTTATCTCCTTATAAATACTTAACCACTTTCTCTGGTGGGTTATTTATTGCCTCATAGTCAAGGTCTAAACATTTTTGATACCAAGCAACCATTTCAGTATGTTGTTCTTCACTTTCTTGTTCAATGCCATACTTAACATTGGTTTTGTAAATATCAAATGCTTTGAGTAATCTTGCTCTTTGTTTCCTTAACACTTCGGCACTATGTTTTGCTCTATCTAAAACTGACATAATTTAATCTCCTTTACTCTAATGGTTTATAAACTGCACTGTCAAACACGAAATCAGCAGGTGTGGTATATCCATTGTCATATACAACTTCAAGACTTCCACCTTTTTCAATTTCAATATCAGTTGGTAATGTTGCAGTTTGTTCGGTAGGTGTTGCAAGTTCGTAGTTAAGAATAACACCAGACATTGCAGTTTTGAATTGTGCAGCAGTCAAACTTGCTTTTGAACTATCATAAACGCCAATAGCACCACCAACACTAATACAAATGATATTGTCGTGAGTTTCATTTGCATAGTTATCTTGTGTATCAGCAGTGTATAAAGAACAACGAATATTAGCAACTGATGAAGAACTTGTTGGTGCTTTTGCATCTGGAAAACTTACATAGAATTTATTTCCACTTTTAGTCCAACCATCAAGTGTTCCTAAATCAACAGCACCGACTTTCTTGCTTGTCGCACTATCCTGAACACTACCTGCACTTCTTAAAACTTCGGTAGTAATTGGGTATTCAATAGGTGCTTTGTAAGGTGCATAACCTGTGCGAGAACCTGTAAAGTGGAAGCAACATTGTGTAAGTTCAGTAGGAACAACTAATCTAACATAAGAACAATTTGATAATAAAGAAACATTACCACCTTGACTATTATTAAAATCATCTCTTCTAATTTGGTTCATTTCAGTATCAAACTCAAAGATATAATAATTCCCTGTTTCATTTCCCTCAATGGTATAACTTTTACCACCAACAACTTTAATTCTGTCAGTAGATGGTGTTCTTTTTAACACATCACTTGGATAATTACTACCATTATAAATAGTTCCACTTTCCCATAATTCTTCACACAAATTATATCCACGACTAATTAACTTCACTGGTTTACTATCAATGAGTGTTCCTTGGGTGTATTCAACATAATTGGTAATATCAATACCTTTACTTGCATACATAGAAACTGCTTGGTCGTAGGTTGTTGGTTCATTACCTGCACCAAAGTCTTTGGTAAGGTCAAAACATTGAACATTGCCAATTTCTAATGTAGCACCTTCGCTAATTCCTGCTGAATAATTTGGATAAAAGTAAATATAGCCACTTCCACTACCATCATATTCAACAATACTTGAATAAGCATAACTTTGATTTGCTGTTAATTGGACAGTTGAACAAGCCTTACTACCTAATGTTGCTCTAAAATAGTTAGTGTTTTCACTACATTTGACTTGTGCTTTTACTAAATATTTATGTCCAGAAACTATGCTTATAGTTCTATAAAGGGCTGCCCAACTTGCTGTTGTTGTAGTTGTTAATGTTAGTGTATTGTTTGCTGCACTTAAAGTAGAACCAGAACTACCCCATCCACTTGCATCAACAAAGTTTCCGTTTTGCACTAATTGACTATGCACAAAACTATTGCCTTTAATTTCTTTTGTGTCTAAACCACCACTTTGGATAAGTGGATATAAATTATCACTAACATTTGGAATAGCACTATATGATAAGGCAGTAAAGGTAAGTGTATCAACACCGATAATTGCTTCTTCAACAACGACTAAACGAGAGTTAAGGTCATTGATTTGATTTTGCAAACTTGTAGTAGTTGTTTTGTCTGCTTTAAGGTCTAATTTGCCATCAATGTAATCTCTATCATAGGTTTCACTTTTGTTTGCCTTTGCGTCTAATTCATCTTCAATGCCTTGAATTGCAGTTTCAAAAGTAGTCTTATTGTAGTAGTTTGCAGTTAAGTAATCGGTATCAACCTTTGAGCTAACTAATGATAATGCTTCTTGGACATCAATAGTAGGAACTGCACCATAACCGTTATCCATAACTGGTGCATAGTTAATTGAAAGGACAACACTACCAGTTGCTTGAATAATTGGAGTTCCACTAACAATGGCAAGTCCACTATCTTCATCAACTTCTATGTCAACACCACCTTGATAGACATTTAACGAAACGAAAACATTGCCTACTTTTTCAGTAAACCAACCTGAAACATTAAAAGTCCAATATGGTTCGTTAAGTTTAGCATCATAACCATAGGTAAGGACTTGATAACCTCTTTGCCCATCTGGTCTTTTTGCAATACCAACAAACACATTGTTTTCAGTTCCTAAATCTTTGGCATAAAATCTAATCTCATCAACAAGACTTGCACCAGCAAATGAGTTGCCTACCATTGGGTAATGAACTTGTCTTTCTTGGTCTTTATAAGGTAAACGATCCGCACCATAAAAAACATTTAACACTTTACTCATACTATATCTCCTTGTGAGATACTATCATTATTGTAAATACACATAATTTAGCTCTCCTTGTTATTTACTACCTTAATTATACACAATGATTTTCATATCACAAACAAAAAGTGGGTTGCCCCACTATTTGGTTTTGTAGTAGTTGATTTTGATAATTAACTCTCCATCAACGATATTTGCATTAGTCATATTCCTAAATACAAACATTAAATCACTCTTGTAAGAACCTATAACGGAATGTGTGTTTCCAATATCATCTACCTTATCAATAGTGTATCTTGCAATGGATAAATCACTTAAAGCCCAACTTGCAAATGTTGAAATGTCGTATTTATTGCCATAACTAACAACACCATTGGAATCTATTTCCATACCATCGTGTAATGATACGATTAAGTTATTACCTTCAATTCTAAACTTGACTGCTGGTGTTAATAACCAATAACCATTGCTCTCTGGTTTGTCGTAGTCAATATTTCCAGTATCTTCATTAGGTAGAACTCTAATATTTGGGTTATTGAATGTTCCTACCCAAGTGTTATTGTCAACATAGTCTTTTGAAGTAGCAACTGCACGATAGATATAACAAACATTGCTTTCTTTTGTATCAAGGATATTCTCTCCAATGATTACTTCATCAGTGTCATCAATTTGGCAAGAATACTCAAACACTGGAACTTCAATAGCATCTTTTTCATAAGCAAACTCATTGATTTTGAAATCGTTGTTATCTTTCGCACCTTTATAACCTTGCACTCTAACACCAGTTGCACTATATGTATAGGTTGTTTGGTTGTTTCCAAGAGTTGTTGCAGTAATGGTTAGATAATATCTTCCATCTTCTTTTCTATATGTTCGTGAAGTAATAGTGCCACCATATACACCAAAGAAAATGCTATCTCCAAGAACTTCAATACCACTTGCAACACCAGTATAACCAACTTCATTCATTTGGTCTGTAATATCAATTTCTACGGTCTTTGTGAAACCAGTTGCATTAGTGCCAGTTTTTGTAAATGGAAGGTCATATTCGGTATGTGCATTTGCTGAATCACTACCCTCAAATATTCTTTCATCAATGAACACATTAGCATTATAGATACTTCTTTCACTCGTAATGCTATTTTCTTCAATGTATTTCTCATAAATCGTAGTGATTTGTTCGTTAGTGCAGAAAGCAAGTTGAACTGCTTGGAATCTACCATTATCATCAACATAAGATACTGGTGTGTTTGCCATAGACTGCATACCACTTAATAATTTTGTAATATCAAACCCACTTGAAACATTGAGAACGGAATATCCAATAATGTTATTGTCTTTGAAATCAACAACTTCATAAATGGACTTCTTCATTACGAAACAAGTTGCATCTAATTGATAATACCAAGTTGCTTTTGGAGAAACATTATTGTCTGGATCGCCACCATAAGTATTATCGTAGTCAATTCTCATTACTGCCACATGACTATTATAAGGTTGATAGTGTGCCGATAAGTTAAGTATCTTCTCTATTGGTAAATAATAATCAGTTTCACTACTCTCTTGCGTGTAAGACAATTCGTAGAAATCTCTATATAGTTGTTTTCTCTTAACATTGTAAGTTTGTGGAATACCATAATCTCTTACATTAGTGTTTGGAGATACATTAGTGGACTTTGTAGTAATTGCCTTTGCAAGTGTGAACTCTGCACTAATTTGATAACCAAAGTTGTTAGTTAAGGCAGTTTCGTTTTGTTCAAATGAACAGGAAACATTAGAGATAACATATCGTGTCCCAAGTTCATTGCAAATAGAACCGACTTTTGGAACATTTGTAAAATCGTAGTAAACACCCCTTTTAGTAATGGTTTCGTTTTCCAACTCTTTACTATGTGAAAGTAGCATTTTAGAAAGTGCATTGCTATCATTGAGTTTTCCGTTTTGGTTATAGAGTTGACTATCATTACCAACGATTTTGTTATCAGTTTTGAGCTTAATATCCATCATTGGAATATAGTTAACGATAAATGAAGTATTGCTAATACGAAGTTCGGTTGCTGTCGCATTATCATCATTGTTTGCTCTCAAATAAACTTGCAACAATGTTGTGCCAAAAGTTTCATCAACAAAAGGATGGTTATGGTCGTAAGAACTATCTTTTAAGTCTGTATATTGATAACTTGTGATATTGGTTTTATCAAGTTCGTTTAATGGAGATAAGCAACCAAAATCTTCAATATAGTTTTTGCCCCTTTCCCAACCAATAGAACCAAATGACTTTTGTGCAGATGGCAAAATATCTTTCAACTCTTTTGGACACAAAACTAATTTTCCTAAATAGTTGGTTTGTGTAAGATTAACAGTTTTTCTAATAGTTGTATAAAAAATATCAGGAACACCTTTTGGCTTAACAAAGTTTTTGTCATAATCGTTCCATCTATCGCAGTTATAAAGAGTTGTAGTTGATGCTTTTTCTAATATGTCAAAAACATAGCCCTTTAATTCCATAAACCTATCATAAATTAACTGTTTAGCAGCATCTGTTAAAGTTGAGTTTTCAAGTATTTCTAATATGGTTTTTGAATATTGTTCTTCATTGCGTTTATTGTTTCCATAAATATAAGTTGAACCTAATTGTGAATCTTTAATTCTTATAACATATGAAATTGTGCAACCGATTTTCAACCAGTTAACCTTAAAGATATTAGATGGTAAGTTAATTCTTGCAGTTGTTGGACTTACGGTTTCATTGGAATCTACTAATTGTGCAGTTCCACAAGTTGGATAAGTTTTAGCAACAGTAGAAACAACATTGTTTGCGTTTGAAACAACGATAGTAGCATTGCTATTCTTGTCAATGTTTCTTTTTTCCACTACATCATTAAATGGACTATTCGTGTCTAAATCGTAAACACCGATAGTAGGACTACCAGTTTTAGGAATAATGTTAAGCACTAACTTTGCGATATGGACAAGGTTATCTCCCCATTTTGTTTCGTTAACTTCGGTTGTGAAGTAGATTTTAGGTGTAAGGTTATATCCATCAAGGAAATCTCTTAAAGCATTAAGCAAAGTGTAGTTTTCATACGATTTGATATAGTTAACCTTTTGGTTGCTTGAAACTCTATCATAATTGATTTGAAGTTCAAACTCACAAGAAGATAAACGGAATAATCTTTGGATAAAGTTTCCAAAAGTGTAGTAGTTTTGATAGAAACCACAGTCGGTTAAATCTCTTGCATTAAGTAGTTCAATAGCACCATCAAGCGTAAGAGTGTGTTTATACTTCCAACCACTTTCATTTGGGAAACGGTCAACTTGGTCGTGATTAACTATCCACCAAGTATTTGTTTTTGGGTGGTAAATAATTGTGTTAGGTTCAATAGCATTACGGACATATCCATAAATCTCTACTTTTGCACTATCTTTATCTCCATCAATAGAAAAAGCACTTGAAAAGGAAGTTTGTATTTCCCCTAATTCAGTTCTTGTAAATCTATCTTTCGTAAAGTAATAAACTGTATCTTTTGCCATAATAAACACCTACTTGTTTTGGTTGTATGTTCTTCTTCCATTCCAAAGGTTAACTGAAATATCGTAAGCACCACGAACAGCACCTACACCATTTTCCATTGCTTTGAAATCTTGGGTATTTTGCTTTTGTGCAATAAGTCTATCTCTTGCTTGGACTTTCAAAATCATTTGAATAGCAAATGCAATGATAATCGCAATAGCAACACCGCTTACTGCCAATGCACCAGAGAGCGTATTTCGTTTTAATAAACCCATACCTGCTCTACCAAGTCGCATACTTCTTTCCCACCAACCACCAGTTGCTTTGTTTAGCAAAGGGTTAATTGCTCTCATTTTTCGGTTGTGTTCAACACCACCTCGTTCTCCTGTGGAAAGTAAACCTACCCATTTACCTTTTTTAGCAGTAGTTCCTTTACTTGGTTTTGCACCTTTGCGACCACCACTACCGCCACCAGTAGTTTTTTGCTCTACGATAAATCTATAAATGGTTGCCATTAGTTATTATCCCCTTGTATTTGTAGTGGGATAGTAATAGTGAGAGTGTCGCTTTCAGTATTCTCAATATCAATAGATTCCACTATCTTTGCCTTAAAGGTAATTGGCTCAACTTCTCCCCAAGAACTCCAAAGTTCCATAATTTCAAAAATCATATTTGGGGAAATGCCTTGATTATAAGCAATGGTTGATCCGTTAGCAGTTATCCCATATCTTCCATACATAAATAATTGTTTTAATAATGGAATTGTCTTATCAACGATAAATGTATATTGGAGAGTAAGTGAAACACTATCGGTGTGGGTATTAGTCTTAAAACCATTTGATACAAGTTGGTTGATTTGAGTATCGGCATTATTTCCACTTGGAAGTTCTAATGGTTCTAACCAGTGGTAATTATCACTAATTGTTATATCAGTTTCGGCTTTGATAAGTTTTCTTTTAATTCCTAACTTGGTTAAGTCATTTCCAAGTGCAACACCATTACTAACAACGGTAGCACTACCACCAAATGAGATAACACAATATTCTTTTGCATTTAAGTTTCTTGGTTCATCACAACGGATAGATTCAAAGCTCAAACTAACTTTGTATTTTTCAAAAGAGTTATGTTGTGGTGGCACTAACACATCTGGATATGATTTTTGGTCGGTAATTGCTGTCCAAACGCCATCTACTTTTTTAACTGCCACTAACTTATGAGTATCAGTGTTTTCTACATAGTAATAGGCATTGTCATTAAAGGTAATTCCTTTTGTGACTAATAAATCTTTAATATTAGTAATTTGAATACCAAGTCCAGTTTCATTATCAACTTGTCCAATGAAATCTCCATCTTTGGTTGTTGGTGTGCCATCAATGTTATTAGCAATAGTGCCTACCATAAATAAAACACCATTATCAAACTCGGCAACATCTCTTTTTCTACCCTTTAAGATTTCAATAAGGTTGTTAATTGTTTCTAATGCTCTATCTCTATCTCCAATTTGCACTCTAAAACTACAAGTGAATGTAAGTGGAATAATA
>Ga0326514_10000227_pt1 | contig 36846 bp, 28 predicted proteins | sample 3_2548_0518_D_FD_203653 | JGI IMG/M metagenome (GOLD analysis project Ga0326514, IMG submission 203653) | Bovine rumen microbial communities from UC Davis, California, United States - 3_2548_0518 | ecosystem: Host-associated > Mammals > Digestive system > Stomach > Rumen | place: USA... | reverse complement strand
CAACGGATGTCATCAAAATCAGAAAGAGTCATAGGGATTTGTTTATTAAATAGTTCATATTCATGCTCGTTTTCTCGCCAAGGCATAGCCGATGCAAGCATCGCTCTGCTCTTTTGGCTTAACGAAAACGTTGGAAACTTTTTATAGATTGCTGAGAACGACGTCGTCCATGACGTCGGAGATATTCAGCCCGGCTGCCTGAACCTCCTGCGGTATGAATGAGGTGGCCGTCATGCCGGGTGTGGTGTTCACTTCGAGGAGATAGGGTACACCCCCGATAATGATGTAATCGACGCGTATGATGCCTTTGGCAGCTATGTAGCCGTAGATGTCGCGCGTGGTCGCCTGAACTTGAGCCGTAAGTTCCGCAGGGATTCGGGCCGGAGTTATTTCCTGTACTTTGCCGTTGTATTTGGCATCATAGTCAAAAAATTCATCTGCCGGAACAACCTCGGTGATAGGCAGTGCCAGCAGCATGCCGTCCTTCTGCCGATAGCATCCGCAGGTGATTTCGGTGCCTTCCATAAAACTCTCGACAATGACTTCCGGCTGTTCCCCGAATGCCAGTTCGATGGCTCCGCGCAGGTCTTCTTTACGTTTGACCTTGGTAGTGGCAAACGACGAGCCGCCTGTGTTGGGTTTTACGAAAACGGGAAGACCCAGTTCGCCGACGATGCGGTCGGCATCGATTGTGTCGTTTCGGGTGAGCAGAACACTCTTGGCACAGGGGATGCCGAAGCCCGAAAGGTATCGGTTGCAGTGATACTTGCTGCAGGTCAGGGCGGCTGACATCACGCCGCAGCAACTGTACTTCATCCCGATCATGTCAAAATATCCCTGAAGACGTCCGTTTTCGCCGGGCGTGCCGTGAACGATAATATAAGCGAAGTCGAATGACAGGCGTGCTCCGTCTTTATCTACCGTAAATCCGTTTTTGTCCACCGGCCACGTGTGCGAAAAATCATAGTTCTGACCATCGTACGAAACCATCTTCCAGTCCGCACCTTTGATGACGATGATGGAAGTGTCGTATTTCGTATGGTCCATGAAACTCCAGATTCCCTGTGCGCTGCGAAGGGATACTTCATGTTCGCTCGAATCTCCGCCGGCGATAATTGCTATTTTCAACATTTATTTTAACTCTTAAACTCTTTTTATTCGATATTGCGATTGGATATATAGTCACGCCACTTTTCGATGAGCGCCTGCAGGTCGCTGGGAACCGGGGACTCAAAGTCTAACTCTTCTCCCGTTTCGGGATGGCGGAACCCCAAGGTTCTGGCGTGGAGTGCCTGTCGGGGGCAGAGGGTGAAACAGTTTTGTACGAACTGCTTGTATTTGGGAAACGTCGTGCCCTTGAGTATCTGGTCACCTCCGTAATGCGAGTCGTTGAAGAGCGTATGTCCGATGCTCTTCATATGCACTCGTATCTGATGGGTGCGTCCCGTTTCGAGCACACACTCGACCAGCGTGACGTATCCCAGACGTTCCACCACCCGCCAATGGGTAACGGCCGGTTTCCCCTGGTCGCTTTCCGGTGGAAAGACTGTCATGAGGATGCGGTCTTTGGGGTCTCGACCGATATTGCCTTCTATCCGGCCGCTGTCCTCGTCGAAATGCCCCCAGACGAGGGCAAGGTATTTGCGGCGTGTGGTCTTTTTGAAGAATTGCATCGAAAGGTCGCTGCGGGCTTTCTCTGTCTTGGCTACTACGAGCAGGCCCGATGTGTCCTTGTCGATCCGGTGAACCAGCCCCATGCGTGCCTGATCCCAGCCTTCCTCCAACGGCTGGTCTTTCAGATGGTATGCCAGGCCATTGACCAGCGTGCCGTGGAAATTGCCGAATCCGGGATGTACCACAAGACCCGCGGGTTTGTTAACCACCAGGAGCGAGTCGTCCTCATATACGATGTCAAGCGGGATGTCTTCGGGCAGTATCTCCAGCTCGTGACGCGGCCGGTCCATCATGATGGTAACCACATCGCCCGGCTTGACCTTGTACGACGACTTCTCGGCCTTGCCGTTCACGTAGATATAGCCGGCATCTGCCGCCTTTTGCACTCGCGAACGTGACGTCCCTACTATGCGGTCCACGATCCATTTGTCGATGCGTTCCTGATGCTGTCCCGCATCGGCGGTGAATCGGAAATGTTCGTATAGCCCGTCTTCGCTCACTTCTCCGTCTCCGGCCGCGACTGGGAAATCGTCCTCTTCCATAAACTCCGGGTCGGATGCGTCCGGTGGCGTTTTGAACAGTTCTGACATCGTAGCCGTTTTTTTATTCGAAGAAACTGCCTTCAAAGATGGAGTCGTTCTTTTCCTCAATGGCCAGATGCGACGAACCTACGTGTAGCACAACATGTGTGTGCCAGGGAAATTCTTCTCCGGCCAGCATCCCGTCGTCTTCGAGATCCTGTCCCGCCAGGGTCGTTTTCAGCACCAGGTCGTCAAACTCGTTGGCAACATAGTGGATGGAATCGACAATGAAGCCTTTTTCCACCAGCCGCGAACGTGCCTGTCTTGAACTGAATTCCATTATGTCTATCATCTTGATCATGCGGATGCTTCTGGCATTCACCGTGAGATACACATTGCGACCCAGTTTGACGGGAAGGTTGCCTTCCGGCAGTTGTTCTATAACTGCACCCCGGGCTACCGATTCCGAATAGACCGAATCAATCACCATAGGTTTGAGTCCTACGCTCTTAAGGGTGCGTACGGCTTCATCTTCGACCAGGCCGATGACGTCGGGCACCTTGACCGATTCTCCGTGATGGGTATAGTGGTCCAGCCACGACGACAGCGCAAACAGCAACAGCATCGACACGCCGATGATGAGAAGCAGGTGGAGCCCTATGGTCTTGAGTCCGGTTTTAAGACCGGACTTCTTTTCTTTATTTTCTGATTCGTTCGACATAAAAACACATAATTCTGTGTGCAAAGTTACGGAAAAATCTTTGATTATCAAAAGAAAAATGACAAAAAGAGTAAAAATACGTAATATTTTTCGCAAAATCCTTGATTATATCACGAAATAAATGTATCTTTGCCACTGAAACTTTGTTTTTTGAGTATAATATATTCCAAAAAAATCATGTTGGGAAAAATAAACGTTTTTTTGCGAAGCATAGCTCTGCTCCTTACGATGTCGCTTGCTGCGCCTGTCGGACTTCATGCCCAGGCGGAGCTGCCAATGCCCAAGAAAGTGAGCAGGCATGTGACTGACACACTCCAACTCTCCTATATCAATCATCTACCTGTCGTTAAAGTCTCAATCAATGGCCGGAGCTTTAACTTCCTGATTGATACGGGTTCTTCCATATGTGCGTCCTTCTCCCCGGAGATCAATCAGCAGCTCACTGGCCTCATGTCGATGGAAATCACCCCGGAAGAGGGAGCTTCATCCCGTCTGACGGTAGGCAAACTCGAAAGCCTGGAAATCGGACGGCATCAGTTCCGCGATGTGTATATGTCGGCCCGGAATCTGCAGTCCGTCAGGTGCACTGGCATCGACGGCCTGATCGGATATTCTGTATTGCGGAAACTTTGTGTCAAGTTCGATGTGCGCAAGGGTATTTGTGCCATTTCTGACGACAATACCATCGTCAAGTCGGAAAACAAAGACCGCAAGGTCTCCTTTGAGACGACCCATGGCGGAATGCCCATTTTCAAGGTTTCTCCCCTGCCCAGAATCGACCAGAGCGTCGGGTTTGATACCGGTTCCAGCGAGTTCTATGTTTTGTCCGAGAGTCACTACCAGGCGCAGAAGAATATTTTCAGCAGGGCCCTGCGCGACATCGCCTATGGCGGAAATGCCCGCCTTTCGCTTTTCGGCTACGACCATCAGGAACTTCGCCGCAAATTCGTATTCCCTACATTCAAGTTGGGCGAAATCTCGATTCGCAATACAGAGGCTCAGCTCATCGTCGATCAGAATTCTTACCTGGGCGGCGCCTTGCTCGAACTCGGAGCGCTGACCCTCGACTACCGCAACGGCAACTACTATTTGCAGACCTACGAGACGATATCATCTGCGCCCCAGATGAAAGACCTCACGATTGTGCCCTCCAATAAGGGGCTCGAAATCGGTGTGGTGTGGCGTATGTCTTCAGCCTACCAGAAAGGGGTGCGGGCCGCACAGCGTGTCATCTCCGTCAACGGTGAGCCGGTCACAGACCCCTGCCAGACCCTTTACCGCATCACTCAGGGCGAAATCCTCTCTCTTACAACAGTCGACGACGAGGGCAACACCTACAAGTGGGAGGACGAGGCTGCGATGCGTCGCGAACGAAGCAATTGATTCAAAATTTATATTAACGGTAAAATTTCTTTTTGTATGTTAGAAGAATTAAAGGAAAAAGTATTCAAGGCAAACCTTGACCTCGTAAAACAGGGGTTGGTAATTTTTACTTGGGGCAATGTGTCCGGCATTGACCGTGAAAAAGGCCTCGTGGTAATCAAACCTTCCGGCGTCGGTTACGACGTGATGAAAGCCGGCGATATGGTGGTGGTGGATCTCCAGACCGGAAAGGTGGTGGAAGGCGACCTCAATCCTTCATCCGACACCCCTACCCATCTGGTCCTCTACCGTGCCTTCCCAAATATCAGTGGTATCGTTCATACCCACTCAACCTATGCCACCGCCTGGGCTCAGGCCGGCAGGGACATCCCAAACATCGGAACTACCCACGCCGATTATTTCTATAAGGATATCCCCTGTACCCGCGATATGACCGAATCGGAGGTGAAGGGCGAGTATGAGCTCGAGACCGGAAACGTCATTGTCGACACGTTCAAAACGCGTGACATCAATCCCGACCATACCCCTGCGGTGCTCGTCAAGAACCACGGACCTTTCGCCTGGGGCACTTCGCCCGACAATGCGGTCTATAACGCCAAGGTTATGGAACAGTGCGCCAAGATGGCATTCGTTTCCTTCGCCGTAAATCCCCAGACCTCTATGAACGGCCTCCTGGTCGAGAAGCACTATATGCGCAAGCATGGCCCCAATGCCTATTACGGACAGAAAGGGCAGAAGCATTAAGTGACCTTCGCCATTCACTCACAATTCATACACACAGTTATAATTTATCACAGCACCAATGGATGAACAATGGGAAAACTGGGACCTGCGGCTCCATGAGGAAAAGCGGGTCAAAGGAAACGGCACCAAGGATGATGACTGGCGTCTTCACATCAAAGATCTGAAGGAAGGACAGTCCATCGAATGGAACCGCCACGGCGGCTTTTATCACTCACCCTATGCTGGCGAGTACCGTTTCGAGTTCCTCGGCGCCGGGGATACCGTCCGGCTCAGGGTCGGAAGAAACGACACGCAGGAGATTGATGTCAATTTCACCTGTGAATGGACTTCGGGCTGGTATGAGTCCGAGGGCTGCGAATGCCGCATCACCGTGAGCATCACAGAGGCTACCTATCCTGTGAGTGAACTGCCTGCAGGCGTGCGTACCATGCAGCAAAACGACCACGATGCGTGGGAATATGCCGTAAGAAACGGACTTATTTAGTTTTTTATTATGGCTATCAATTGGAAAGACTATGACCTGGTGCTCGAAGAAGACAGCTCCAAGGAGTGTGAGGTAACGGGGCGCAGCATGGGCGGAACCGACAGGTTTTCGTGTCCTGTGGCGGACCTGATTGAAACCCAGTCCCCCAAGTGGACCCCCGAGAACTGCAGCGGCAGCTATGGCGGCTATCAGGCCTATACCTTCTGCTTCCGCGGCGCTGACGACGAGGCCGTCCATATCTACACCGACAAGCACTATCCGGTGGACATTTTTCTGAAGCCCGGCGAGGAGTGGTCCAGCGGATGGTACAGCTTCGGCACATGGGACTACTGTGTGACGCTGAAGCTCAGGAAAAAAGAATGAACTGATACATTTCTATAACTAAAGACCCAAGCCCCTGTAACGGTCTTCCCCCCCTTCGGGCGGGGATAAAAGAGGGGTCAATATAACTATGGCATTTGATAATTTAGAGATTTGGTGGGTAACCGGTGCACAGCTCCTTTACGGCGGCGATGCCGTCGCCCATGTTGATGCCCACTCGAAGGAAATGGTTGAGGGCCTCAATGCAGGAGGCATCATCCCCATCAGGGTTGTCTATAAAGGCACGGCCAACAGCTCCCGCGAGGTCGAGGACGTGATGACCGCCGCCAGCGCGGAGAAGAAGTGTGTGGGTGTTATCACCTGGATGCACACCTTCTCGCCCGCCAAGATGTGGATCAAGGGTCTGCAGGCCCTCAAGAAGCCCCTGCTCCACTTCCACACACAGTATAACGCCGAGATTCCGTGGCAGGACATCGACATGGACTTCATGAACCTCAACCAGAGCGCCCACGGCGACATCGAGTTCGGCCATATCTGCACCCGTATGCGTGTGCAGCGCAAGGTGGTCGTAGGCTACTGGAAGAGCCCCGAGGCCCAGCAGCGCATCGCTGTGTGGGCGCGTGCTGCGGCTGCTGTGGCCGATGCCCACGATGTGCGCTGTCTCATGTTCGGTATGAACATGAATAACGTTGCTGTTACCGACGGCGACCGTGTCGAGTTCGAACAGCGTTTCGGTTATCACGTCGACTACTATCCCGTTTCTTCACTCATGCAGTACCTCAAGCAGGTCACCGAGGCCGAGACGGATGAGCTCGTCGAGACTTATAAGAAGGAATATACCATCAAGATTGACGAGAGCGGTGAGGCCGTTTATTGGGAAAAGGTGCGCAATGCCGCCAAGGCTGAAATCGCCCTCCGTCGTGTCCTCAGCGACTGTGGTGCAACGGCGTTTACGACCAACTTCGACGATCTCGGCGATGCCGACATCAACGACCCTGACTTCCTGGGTTTTGACCAGATTCCCGGCCTCGCTTCCCAGCGTCTCATGCAGGAGGGTATCGGCTTCGGCGCCGAAGGCGACTGGAAGACCGCTTGCCTCTATCGCTCTCTCTGGGTCATGAACCAGGGCCTCCCCAAGGGATGTTCTTTCCTCGAGGATTACACCCTCAACTTCGCCGACGGTCAGACCTCGATTCTCCAGAGCCATATGCTTGAAGTGTGTCCCCTCATCGCCAGCGACAAACCCAAACTCGAAGTCCACTTCCTCGGTATCGGTATTCGCAAACAGCAGACGGCGCGCCTCGTATTCACCTCCAAAACCGGTAGCGGCACCAAGGCTACCGTGGTCGATCTCGGCAACCGTTTCCGTCTCATCACACAGGATGTCGAGTGCATCGAGCCTAAGCCGATGCCCAAGCTGCCTGTGGCCAGCAACCTCTGGGTGCCGCAGCCCACTTTCGAAATCGGTGCCGGCGCATGGATTCTCGCTGGCGGTACTCACCACAGCGCAATGTCCTACGACATCACTGCCGAATACTGGAATGACTTTGCCGAGATGCTCGACATCGAGGCTGTCAATATCGACAGGGATACTACAACGGCAGGGTTCAGGCAGACGCTTCGCAACAACGAGGTTTACTTCATGCTCAACAAATCGCTCAAATGATGATTGCACCTAAAGAAACAATTCAAAGCGGTAAAGCCATTCTCGGTATCGAGTTTGGCTCTACCCGTATTAAAGCCGTCCTCATCGACGGCGAGAACAAACCCATCGCCCAGGGTGACTTCACGTGGGAGAACCAGCTCCTCGACGGCTTGTGGACCTATAGCATCGACCTCATCTGGAAAGGGTTGCAGGACTGTTACAGCGACTTGCTCCGGAACGTGCGCGAGCAGTATGGCGTCGGCATCTCCCGGCTGGCAGCCATCGGAATATCGGCCATGATGCATGGCTATATGGCTTTCGACAGGAATCAGCAGATTCTCGTCCCCTTCCGTACCTGGCGGAATACCAATACCGGAAAGGCCGCGGCTGAGCTCTCGACCCTCTTCAACTACAACATTCCCCTCCGATGGAGCATCTCGCATCTCTATCAGTGCATTCTCGACGGCGACCAGCATGTCAAGGATATCGACTTCCAGACTACGCTCGCAGGCTACATCCACTGGCAGCTCACCGGGCAGAAGGTGATTGGCGTGGGGGATGCTTCCGGCATGATTCCCGTCGATCCCAAAACCAAAGACTACGACCAGACGATGGTCGACAAGTTCGACCGCCTCGTGGCTCCCAAAGGTTATGCCTGGAAACTGCGCGACATCTTCCCCAAGGTGCTTGTTGCCGGTCAGGATGCCGGTAAGCTCTCCGCCGAGGGTGCCCGTAAACTCGATGTCTCCGGACAGCTCCAGGCCGGTGTGCCCCTCTGTCCCCCCGAAGGAGATGCCGGCACCGGTATGGCCGCCACCAATTCTGTCAAAGTGCGTACCGGCAACGTCTCGGCGGGCACCTCTTCGTTCTCGATGATTGTCCTCGACAAGGAACTTTCCAAACCCTATGAGAAAATCGACATGGTCACAACGCCCGACGGTTCTCTCGTGGCTATGGTCCACTGCAACAACTGCACATCCGAGATCAATGCATGGGTCAATATTTTCCGCGAGTTTGAGGAACTCATGGGCATTCGGGTCGATATGAATCAGCTGTATACCCATCTCTTCAACAAGGCGCTCCAGGGCGATGCCGACTGCGGCGGTCTGATGGCCTACAACTACGTCTCGGGCGAACCCGTCACAGGTTTCTCCGACGGACGCCCGTTGTTCGTGCGTTCTGCAGGCGACCGGTTCAATCTCGCCAACTTCATGCGTGCCCAGCTCTACGGTGCGATTGGTGTGCTCAAGGTCGGCAACGATATCCTCTTCAAGGACGAGCACGTTCAGGTGGACCGTATCACAGGCCACGGCGGCTACTTCAAGACGCCCGGTGTGGGTCAGCGTATGCTGGCTGCTGCCCTCGGTTCGCCCATCTCGGTCATGGAGACAGCAGGCGAAGGCGGTGCCTGGGGTATTGCGCTCCTCGCTTCCTACGTCGTCAACAACAGCCGGAAACAGAACCTTGCCGACTGGCTCGACCAGAATGTCTTTGCCGGCAACACCGGTACCACCATCGACCCCTCGCCCCAGGATGTGGCCGGATTCAACGACTACATTCTCAACTACAAGGCCTGTCTCCCCATTGAGCAGGCTGCTGTCGAGGCCAAGAAGTAGGAACATTCCCGTTCGCTGAAGATTTCGGGCATTTCGCTGAAGTTTGCTTGCTCCTTTTAAATATATAGGCTATCTTTGCACCAAGAAAATGATTATTAATCCTAAACAAAATGATTATGAAAACTTCTTGGTTCAAATTGATAGCCTTGTTGGCTATCGCATCTGCGGGCTTCGCAGCCTGTGCCACCGACAGCGAATTGGAGGACTCCGAATCCGCTTCTGCTGAAACTGAAACATCCGGCGAAGATGCCGCCTCCGGCTCCTCCGAAGACCAGACGTCGGGTTCTGCCGTATTGTCCACTGCTGCCGACGGCGATGTGCAGACTTTCACGATTGCGGCCGACAACAGTCCTTTGGCCGAGGCGCTTGTCGTCGATGCCGACGACGAGGACTACGTCGAAAATACCGAAATCGGCAAAACCATCTATATCACCTGGACCAGTGCGGGCGCTGCGGTGTCTGGTGACGATGACGGAATCGTCAGTGTCAACGGCGCTTACGTGACGGCCAACAATACCTCTTCGGTCGTTTGTCAGTATGTCCTCTCCGGCACGACGGACAACGGCTGCTTCAAGCTTTATTCGTCCAAGAAGAGTGTCATCCGCCTGGAGGGTGTCAGCATCACCAACCCCTCCGGGCCTGCCGTCAATAACCAGAGCAAAAAGCGTACTTTCGTGATTCTTGCCGACGGTACGTCCAACTCTCTCACCGATGGTACGGCCTATGCCGCCGCTGTCAACGACGAGGACCAGAAGGCCTGTTTCTTCTCTGAGGGACAGCTCATCTTCTCCGGCTCCGGTTACCTCAGCGTCGATGCCAACTGCAAGGCCGGTATTCGCAGCGACGATTATGTGCGATTTATGCCCAACTGCAATGTCCAGGTCGATGCATCGGCCGGCAACGGCATCCGCGGTAACGACGCCGTCATTGTCACCGGCGGTGTCATCAATGTCTCTGTGTCTGCCGACGGTGCCAAAGCCGTCTCTACCGACTCCATTGCGCAGTTCGACGGCGGACGCACCACCCTCATCACAACCGGTGCTGCCGTTTGGGATAGCGATGAGAAGGATTTCTCGGGTGTGGCTGGTGTCAAGGCCGACCAGTTGTTCTGCATGAACGGCGGTGAACTCAACATCAAGTCTTCCGGCAAGGGTGCCAAGGGCATCAGTTGCGACGACGAGGTTACGCTCTCTGGCGGTCAGATCAATATCATCACAACCGGTTCGACCGTAACCTACGGCTCCGAGGACTGTGATCCCAAGGGCATCAAGGCCGATGGCGATCTCTGCCTCCAGGGCGCGCATCTCAAGGTGCGTTGTTCCAATAGCGAGGCGGTCGAGAGCAAGGGCGCCCTATATATTAAGAGCGGCATTGCCGAGCTTTGGGGCAGCGACGACTGTATCAACTCCAAGAGCCACATGTACATCAGCGGAGGCTATGTCTATGCCCACGCTACCAGCAACGATGCCATCGACTCCAACGGCAATCTCTATATCCGGGGCGGGGTCATCATGGCCGAAGGCGCAGGGCAGCCCGAAAATGCCCTCGATGCTGCCGAGGGTTACGCCATCTATATCACCGGCGGTACCGTAGTGGCACGCGGCGGCAGCAATGCCTCTGTCACAGCCACATCCGGTTCGCAGGCTTGCGTGACAGGCTCTGTCTCTCTCTCTACCACCTGTACGCTCTACAGCGGTTCCACTCCGTTGATTACCTATCAGGTGCCCAACAACAATACCCAGAGCAAGGCCCTGCTCATCTCGATGCCATCCCTCAAGTCGGGCAGTTCCTATACCCTCCAGAGCGGTGTCTCCACCTCGTCGGGCTCTTGGTTCTACGGTGTCTCTACCGACTGCAGCGTCTCGGGCGGCACCTCTTCCACCAGCCTCACGGCCTCAACGTCCGTCTCCGGCAGCGGAATGGGCGGCAACCCTTTCGGCGGGGGAGGTGGCAGATGGTAATCGCCACGCGTAATATCCCGTTTCACTCCCCCCTTTTGAGACTGCGTCTCTTTCAGGGAACACATATCCTTCCGAACCTCGCTCCCCCTCCGCCTCCCCGCATGGGGGGGAGGCGAGGTCCCCGGAGGCCTCCCCGGGCGATGATGCCGCCACCTGGATGGCGGGACGGTACACCCGGTGCATAACACAGCTTGCGAATGAAGAAATTTCTACAATCTCCCAGGTTCCAGGAGAACCTCATCTACTATCTCGTATGGTTCATCGTCTTTCTGTCGCCCGTGTTGCTTTACTACGCGCGGCAGACGGGGGCCGACGGGGCATACGACTGGGATGTGGTAGTCAGGATCTGGACTCAGGTGCTGCTGCCTTTCTTTCTGCTCTTTGTCATCCACAACCATTTCGTGGCTCCGCTTTGGCTCCGGCGGGGCAATTTTCTGCTCTACCTCAGCATCATGCTGCTCCTGGTGGGTGCTTTCGCTGTCACCCAATGCACAGTGCTTGATACCCGGGGCCCGCGTCACGACAGGGTGTTCGACGATGGGGTAGGACCGCGCGGACCCATGCCGCCCGAGTTCCGCAGCGACAGTCTCCGCCGCATGGGACCGCCTGACGGTGCATTCGGCGAGCCTCCCCAGATGGGCGACATGCATCCGGACGGAAGTTTCCGCCCCGATGGGATGGAACCCGACATGAAACCCGACAGGGGACCCGCCACAGACATCTTCCTCAACGATGATTTCCGCCGGTTCCTGACCGTGGCCATTGCCGTCCTGATGCTCGGCATGAATCTCTTCATCAAACTCCTTTTCCGCAACGCCAAACGCGAGAAGGAAGCCTTGCAGCTCCAGCAGGAACACCTGCGCCAGCAGTTGGCCTACCTCAAGTACCAGATCTCGCCCCATTTCTTCATGAATACGCTCAACAACATTCATGCCCTGGTCGATATCGATACCGAGGAAGCCAAAGCAACCATTCTTCAGCTTTCGAAGCTCATGCGTTATGTGCTCTACGAAAGCGACCGCGACAGGGTGCCCCTGAGCCACGACCTCGAGTTCATGGAGAGTTATGTGGCACTCATGAAGATTCGCTACACCGACCAAGTGCGTATCTCTCTGTCCGTGCCCGATGATCTGCCGGACATCTCCGTCCCGCCCATGCTTTTCATCAACTTTGTCGAGAATGCTTTCAAACACGGCGTCAGCTACCGGTTGCCATCCTATGTGGAGGTGTCGGTACGTCTCTATGCCGAGGAACTTCATTTCAGCTGTGCCAACTCCAAACACCCCGAAGCGCCCGAGTCCCAGCAGCGGCAGAGCCACGGCGGTGTCGGCATTGCCAACACCCGCCAGCGTCTCGACCTCATCTTCGGCGGCTCCTACACCCTCGACATCCGCGAGACCGACGACCGCTACGAAGTCAACCTCCTCTTCAAAGTCTGAGTTTCTGGCTGAATCTTGTAATTTTAATATTAACTAAATATAAAATAATACAGTGAGAACCATAGCAATTGATGACGAGCCTCTCGCGCTCCGTCAGATAGGAAACTACATTGGCAAAGTCCCCTTCCTGGAACTTGTTGCCACCTGCGGCAGCGCCGTTGAAGCCCGCACGATCATTCAGTCACAGTCCGTTGATCTCATCTTCTGCGACATCAACATGCCCGACCTCAACGGTATGGATTTTGTCAAGTCGCTGGGCGATGAGGCCCCCATGGTGATATTTACCACAGCCTATTCCGAATATGCGGTGGAGGGGTTCAAGGTCAATGCCGTCGATTATCTGCTCAAACCCTTTTCCGCCGACGATCTGCGCAAGTCGGCTGAGAGGGCGCGCGAGAAGTACGACCTCATCCACAGGGCAGAGCTGGCACCGCAGCCCGGAGGCGCGGTGACTGGGGCGGCGGAGCCGCAGGATGATGAGCTGTTCTTCAAGACCGATTACAAGATTATCAGGGTGGATATACCCAAGATACGGTACGTCGAGGCGTGGAGCGAGTACATCCGCATATATGTCGAAGGGCAGAAGAGCCCCGTCGTGGTGCTGCTGTCCATGAAGAAACTGGATGAGCGGCTGGCGTCGTCCGGGTTCATGCGCATACATCGCAGCTATATTGTCAACCTCAAGCGCATAACGGAGGTTGATAAGAATGTGGTCGTGATTGACGACCTGATGCAGCTGCCGGTCAGCGAGAGCTATCGCGAAGCGTTCCAAAACTATTTGGATAGGAAATTTCTGGGCAAATGAGTCCGCTGCTCCCCATCACGCTTTCCTACATCGTCGGCATTCTGCTTGCAGAATTGCCGGCGATGATTGCGTATGTCGTGCTGTGCATTCTGAGCGGAGTGGCCGCCACCTGGTTCCTGCTGCGCCGGAGGGACCGGGTCTGGTGCCTGATAGCTCCCGCCATCTGGATGGGTTACCTGATGATGCTGCTCACGGCCCCCGCCCTCCCGATGCACTCACGGGAGGCGGCCCGTGCGGTCAGGCAGCTCCAGCGTGCGGAGGCTGCCTCGACGGCAGCCCGCACCGCTGCACTCCGTGCGGCATGCCGAACAAGACTGGTGTCCGCCGGCCTGGATGCCCCCACCGTGAGCCTGGCTCACGGCATCCTGCTGGGTGACAAGCGCGCCGTCGCCCCCGACCTTCGCGATGGCATGCGCGAGGCGGGAATGAGCCACATCCTCGCCGTGTCGGGCCTCCACGTCGGCATACTTTTCGCCATCCTCCTGACCCTGCTGTACCCCCTGCGCTGCCTGGGGATGGAGTGGCTGCGCCAGCTGCTTGTGCTGACAGCCATGTGGGTTTATGTTGCGGGAATCGGGATGCCGCCCTCGGCAGTGCGTGCCGCCCTGACGGTGTCGGTGATTACCCTCAGCCTGTTGAACCACAGCAATCCCTGGGGATGGCACAACCTCACGACGGCGGCATTTCTGCTCCTGTTGTGGAAACCCTGGTGGTTGTGGGACCTGGGCTTCCAGCTCTCCTTTCTGGCCACCGCCGGCATCCTCGCCTTCCAACCTCTGATTACCGTTCGCCCCCAACGGCTCTCACCCGCCCAGGCGGAGCGTGAGCGACAATCGCCGCAGCGATGGCTGCGGCGCACAGGCCGCCTGGCCGCCCGGCTGGGACAGCAGCTGCGCAGCCTCTTCTGGCTGAGCACCGCGGCACAGCTGGCTACGCTGCCCCTGGTGGCCCATGTCTTCGGCCATGTTCCCCTGCTGGGTGTGCTGCAGGGCTTTGTTGTGGTACCTCTGCTGCCGCTCTATGTGGGCGGCCTGCTGCTGGTGCTCTGCCTCCCCTCCGCGGGTCTTTTCCTCGCTCCGCTCCTCAATGGATTTACAGGATGGATAGCCGGCATTGCGGACTTTACCGCGGTGTCGGAATATGCGATGCTGGGCGGTCGGCTTGAATGGTCTCCCTCCCGGCTGGAGATGTGGATTGCCTATTCGGGTATTGTGGCTGCTGTGCTCTGGTGGCGCCTGCATGATAAAAAGACCCTCTGAATCCCCCTAAAGGAGGACTTCCCAAGCGGCACGGGTAGGGGATCGCTTCGCGAGAAACTGTACAAAATTTAATTCAAAATTATACAAAATAATTGTTTATATGAGAAAAAAACGTTATCTTTGCACCGGATTTTATCATTTTTCCTATTCAATAAATACCGCAATATGAAAAGAATTTTTGTCATTTTAAGTCTTTGGGTGCTGGCCATTACTATCGGCTCAGCCAAAGCCGGCGAAGTTAACGGATTCAAAATCCGTCGCGGCACGAACGTCAGCCATTGGCTGTCGCAGTCAGAGGCCCGAGGCGAAATGCGCCGTCTCCACATCCAGGAGGAGGATTTCGCGCGTCTGCAGAGCCTGGGTTTCGACTTTGTACGCATCCCCATCGATGAGGTGCAGTTCTGGGACGAAAATGGAAACAAGTTGCCCGAAGCCTGGACGCTGCTCACGAACGCGCTCGACTGGGCGCGCAAATATGAGCTGCGCGCCATCGTGGATCTCCACATCATCCGTTCGCACTATTTCAATGCCGTCAACGAGGGCAAGGGCGCAGCCAATACGCTCTTCACCTCGGAGAAGGCGCAGCAGGACCTCATCAACCTGTGGTATCAGCTCTCCGATGTGCTCAAGGGCTACAGCAACGACTGGGTGGCCTATGAGTTCATGAACGAGCCGGTGGCCGACGAACACGAACAGTGGAACCGTCTGGTTGCCAAGGTGCACAAGGCGCTCCGCGAACGCGAACCGCAGCGCACCCTCGTGGTGGGTTCTAACCGCTGGCAGGGCTACGAGACCATGAAGTATCTGAAGGTGCCAGAAGGAGACCCCAACATCGTGCTCTCGTTCCATTACTACAATCCCATGATTCTCACCCATTACAAAGCATGGTGGGCTCCCATCGGCAAATTCTCCGGCAAGGTGCACTATCCCGGCATCCTCGTGACGAAGGAGGACTATGAGGCAGCGCCCGCCGATGTGAAGCCTCTGCTTGAGCCATACCTCACACAGGTTTGGGACATCAACAAAATCCGGGAGGACTTCAAGGATGCCATTGCGGTGGCCCGCAAATACAACCTACAGCTCTTCTGCGGCGAATGGGGCATCTATGAAAAGACCGACCGGGAGAAGGGTTATGAGTGGGTTAAGGACATGCTGGCGGTCTTCGACGAGTTCAACATCGCATGGACCACATGGTGCTATGATGCGGACTTCGGATTCTGGGACCAGCAGCATGACTGCTACCAGGACAAACCCCTCGTCGACCTGCTGACGGGGAAATAAGTAAGCTATTGGAAACAAAGAAGGGATGCCCCCGATTGGGAGCATCCCTTTTTGAATGGTTATGGAAGCGGTTTATTTGAGTCGCTTGTAACCGTACTTGGCAGCATCGCCGAGCTCCTCCTCTATGCGGATGAGCTGGTTGTACTTGGCCATACGGTCGGTGCGGCTCATCGAACCGGTCTTGATTTGGCCGGAGTTGGTAGCCACAGCGATGTCGGCGATTGTTGTATCCTCGGTCTCGCCGGAGCGGTGGGATGTTACGGTTGTGTAGCCGTGACGGTGAGCCATTTCGATAGCCTCGAGCGTCTCGGTGAGGGAACCGATCTGGTTAACCTTGATGAGGATAGAGTTGGCAGCGCCCATCTGGATACCCTTCTGGAGGAACTTGGTGTTGGTTACGAAGAGGTCGTCGCCAACGAGTTGGCACTTGTCGCCGATAGCAGCGGTGAGCTTTACCCAGTTCTCCCAGTCGTTCTCGTCGAGACCGTCCTCGATGGAGTCGATAGGATACTTGGAGATGAGTTCCTTGAGATACTCGATCTGCTGTGCAGCGGTGAGCTTCTTGCCGTTGGGATCCTTCTTCTTGCCGTCCTTGAGCTGGCGGTAGTCATAGTACCACTCGCCGTTCTCCTGGGTAGCGAACTCGGATGCAGCGCAGTCCATAGCAATCTTGACGTCCTGGCCGGGCACATAGCCTGCGTCCTTGATGGCCTGAACGATAGACTCGAGGGCGTCGTCGATGCCGTTGAGAGCGGGAGCGAAACCTCCCTCGTCACCTACAGCGGTAGAAAGGCCGCGCTTCTTGAGGAGCTTGGCAAGCGCGTGGAATACCTCGGCACCCATGCGGATGGACTCCTTGATGTTCTTGGCACCTACGGGACGAATCATGAACTCCTGGAATGCGATGGGGGCGTCGGAGTGAGCACCGCCGTTGATGATGTTCATCATAGGAACGGGGAGGACGTAGGTGTTTGCACCGCCGATGTAGCGGTAGAGGGGCATACCGAGGGCCGTAGCAGCAGCCTTGGCACACGCCAGTGATACGCCGAGCACGGCGTTAGCGCCGAGTTTGGACTTGGTGGGCGTTCCGTCGAGGGCAAGCATCTTATAGTCGATGGCGCGCTGGTTGAGTACGCAGTCACCCTTGAGGGCGGGGGCAATCACCTTGTTGACATTCTCAACAGCCTTGAGCACACCCTTTCCGCCATAGCGCGACTTGTCGCCATCGCGAAGCTCGAGCGCCTCATTCTCACCGGTAGATGCACCAGAAGGTACAGCTGCACGACCCAAAACACCATTCTCAAGAACGACATCAACCTCTACGGTTGGATTGCCACGAGAGTCAAGAATCTCGCGAGCAACGATTTTTTCGATTTTCATTTTTCTAACGTTTTAGTTTATCTTAAACGACTAACATTGAATTCTTATATCGGTGCGAAGATAGCAAAAAATGCGGAAATAGAAAAGCCTCTGTTTAAATTTTTAACATAAAGGTGTGAAAATAGTCCCGAATTGCCACTACTTGACAAACGGATTTGGCAAATTAATTGATGGTTCAGGGGTATCGGTTCAGGGTTCATGGTTGTCGGTTATTGGTTACGGAGTTTGGAGCGCAGGCGGTCGAGGAGTCGGAAGGTGCGGGCGCCAGCCACGACGAGGGTGACGGCGACGAGAATGAGCACCATGCCGGCAACGTCGCGCAGGGTGAGCGTCTCGCCCAGGAAAAGGATGCCCAGCACCACAGCCGAGACAGGTTCGAAAGCTCCGAGAATGGCGGTGGGCGTGGATCCGATCAGCTGGATGGCAGCCGTGGTACACAGAAAGGAAATCAGGGTGGGGAAGACGGCGAGGGCGACGACATCGAACCACAGATACCAGTGTTCGGCGGTGGGGGTGAGCAACGCGCCCTTCCAGAGCAGACGTCCCGCAAAGAGCAGCATTCCGAAGAGGAGCACGCAGAGGGTGAGGTGCAACGAAGGAATGTCGCGCAGGGAGCGCCGCGAAGTTCCGACGATATAGAGGGCGTAGGAGAGCGACGATGCCATCACCAGCAATGTGCCGCGCAGACTGAGCGTTGCGCTGCCGTCACCTTTATATAAAAGGAGGATGCCGGCCAGGGCCATGCACAGACAAACGGCGATGCGCAGCGAGAACCGTTCGTGGAAAAAGAGCGCCATGATGACGGCCACCATGATGGGGTAGACAAAGAGCATGGTGGAGGCAATGCCTGCACTCATGTAGTTGTAGCTTTGGAAAAGGAAGAGCGACGAGAAGGCCATCAGCAAACCCATGAGGGCCAATAGGAGGCCTCTCCCCAGCCCTCCCCTGAGGGGAAGGGGGAGGGAGTCCGGCTCCCGCCGTTTGTTAAAAACCATCAGGCCCAGGATGAGCGGAATGGCAAGGGCATAGCGGAAGAAGAGGACGCTGTCGGGGTCCATGCCGTCGCGGTAGAGGGGTACGGCAAAAACAGGATTGGTGCCGTAGGAAGCGGCACCAATCATACCTAACAGAAATCCCTTATGGGTGGAAAAACAGTGCAAGGCGGTTCAGAAGGGAAGATCATCGGTGGGGTTCGGCTCGGGCGCTGCGTCGGGGAACTGGGGCACAGCTGGGGGTGTGACAGGAGCGGCGGGAGCAGCGGGAGCAGCGGGGGCTGCAGCGACGGGATTGCCATAGGCATCGAGTGGAGCAGCTTCCATCTTCCAGGCACGCACATCGGTGTACCATCGGCCATTGAACTCGCGGCTTTCGAGATCGAAGCTAACGATAACTTCCTGACCTACCTCTGCCTTGTACTGGTCGGCCTTGTCGCCGAAGAGGTTGAACATGACCTTGCGGGGATACTGATCGTGGGTTTCGATGACATACTCCTGTTTCTTCCAGGAGTTGCCGTTTTTGGAGGTGCCCGAAGCGGGAGCCAGAACTTGAATTACTTTACCTTGAATTTCCATATTTAATTGTAAATTATTTATATTGGTTGGAGTTGGAATTAACTCGGCAAAGATAAGGAAAAAGTTTGAGATAACGAAAGATTTGGTGAAAAAAATGTGTGAAAAATGCTAAAATAAGGGGTGTTAGGAATTTTTGACGGATGAAAAGGTGGAAATGTGAGAAAAAAGTTGTATCTTCGCACCCTGTAAATATGGATAAACTAGTAGCAACAATCGTCGATGGGCTCCAGGAGTCGAAGGCGAAGGATATCAGGGTAATCGACATGAGCGGTCTGGAAGAGGCGGCTTTCATGTACTTTGTCGTGTGCGAAGGCACCAGTTCGACGCATGTGGCGGGAATTGCCGACGGTCTGACCGATTATGTGTTCGCGCACACAGGCGAGCGTACGTTGGGAACGATTGGTATGAACAACCGAGTTTGGGTGGCCGTGGATTACGGCTATGTATTGGTGCATATATTCCAAAAGGAGACGCGCGATTTCTATCGCCTCGAAGAACTTTGGGAAGATGCGGATGTACAAGCGATAGTTGAGAGTTAGTTTAGAGTTTAGGGTTTAGAGTTTAGAGCAAGTCTCCCCCCCTGCCGGACACTCCCGTTGGACGGGTCCGGCGAGCGGAATCCGGAGGAAAGATGAAAATTAAATGGCAAACGAAAGAGATATAAACGAACAGCCGGCGATGAACGGCGGAAACGGAAACCAGCCCCGCAGTGGTATGAGCCAGGGACAGGGCGGCGGTTTCAAGATAAATTTCAATTTCTATTGGTTCTATCTGGTGTTGGGACTGACACTAGTGGGTATATACTTCTTCTCCGGAACGTCCTCGACGGCGAGCGGAGAGGTGAGTTATTCAGAGTTCACCCGTATTGCCGAACAGGGCAATTTCGAAATCATCCGTGTGGACAATCAGGAACAGACCGCACACGGCCGTCTGTGGAAAGACTCGCTGACAAGTGTGCTCAACGCCAATCCCGACCTGGCGAAAAAGTACACTCAGGCCAAGAAGAAACAGGTGGATTTTGTGATTGAGACCTATATCCCATCGGGTGAGAAACTGAGCGAGGATTACGATGCATGGAAAAGCAATTTCCAGCAGAACGGCCAGAAATTCCTCACCGAAATCAAGTGGGAGAAAGTTTCCAACACCTGGAACATCGTCTGGAGTCTGGCGTCCCCCATTCTGCTGCTGATCTTTTTCTTCTGGATAATGTCGCGAGGCATGAGCGGCGCAGCCGGAGGCATCTTCAATGTGGGCAAGAGCCGAGCCAAGGTGTATGAAAAAGACAAGCAGAACAAAGTGACGTTTGCCGATGTGGCAGGCCTGAGCGAGGCCAAGACCGAAGTTCAGGAGATAGTGGAGTTCCTCAAGAACCCCCAGAAATACACCACCCTGGGTGGCAAGATTCCCAAGGGCGCCCTGCTGGTAGGGCCTCCCGGCACCGGAAAAACGCTATTGGCCAAGGCCGTGGCCGGCGAGGCGAACGTACCCTTCATGTCGATGTCGGGTTCGGATTTCGTAGAGATGTTTGTGGGCGTGGGCGCCAGCCGAGTGCGCGACCTCTTTGCCCAGGCCAAGGAGAAGGCCCCCTGTATCATCTTCATCGACGAGATAGATGCCATAGGCCGAGCCCGCGGGACGAATGCGAGAATGTCGAGCAACGACGAACGCGAGAATACGCTCAACCAGCTGCTCACCGAGATGGACGGCTTCGGCACGAACTCGGGTGTCATCATCCTGGCAGCCACCAACCGCGCCGACATACTCGACAAGGCCCTACTTCGCGCCGGCCGTTTCGACCGTCAGATTCACGTTGACCTGCCCGAGTTGAGCGACCGTATCGCCATCTTCAAGGTTCATATGAAACCCCTGAAGCTGGACAAGAACTTCGACCTCAACAAACTGGCACGTCAGACACCCGGATTCTCGGGCGCCGACATTGCCAACGTATGTAACGAAGCCGCCCTGATAGCCGCACGCAACGGCAAGGAGTCGGTGGATATCGAGGACTTCAACAACGCCATCGACCGCATCATAGGCGGTCTGGAGAAGAAGTCGAAGGTGCTGACTGGGGATGAGAAACATTCCATCGCCATCCACGAGGCCGGTCACGCTACCATCTCCTGGCATCTGCAGTATGCCGCACCACTCGTCAAGGTTACCATCGTGCCGCGCGGCAATGCACTGGGCGCGGCCTGGTATATGCCTGAGGAACGTCAGATTACGACTCGCGAACAGATGAACGACGAGCTCTGCAGTCTGCTGGGCGGCCGTGCCGCCGAGGAACTTTTCCTGGGACATATCTCGTCGGGCGCAGCCAACGATTTGGAACGAGTGACCAAGCAGTGCTACGCGATGGTGGCCTACTACGGTATGAGCGAGAATCTGCCCAACATCTGTTACTACGACTCGAGCGGACAGGAATACGGATTTACCAAGCCCTACAGCGAGGAACGCGCCAAGATAATCGACCAGGAAGTGTCGAAGATGATAGCCGAGCAGTATGCCCGGGCCAAGAGCATTCTCCGAGAGTATGCCGAGGGTCACGGGACCCTTACCCAAGTGCTCGAAGACCGCGAGGTCATCTTCACCGAGGATGTAGAGAAAATCTTCGGTCCCCGTCCCTGGACATCCCGTCAGGAGGTGCTCCTCAATGAGACGCAGCCCGCAACAGAAGAGCCGGCAGAAGCCGGAGACCAGGCAGGGCATGCAGAAACAGAGAAATAACGAAAAAAAGAGGATATAATGAAAACGATCAAGAAAGCGAATCTGGTGCAGCGCACCATTACGGGACTGATACTGGTAGCCGCCATCATCGCCTGTATATTGTTGAGTCCCTGGGCCTTCGGCGGACTCTTTGCCTTCCTTATCTTTGCTGTGCTGATGGAGTTCTATACACTGATCAACGTGACCCGCGAAGTCAAGATTCACCGCTGGCTCCACTCCGCAATGGGCGCAGTGCTGTTCCTGAGTGTGTTCCTGAACACGTCGCACGTCATCCACTCGAAGACCTACCTCAGCGGAGGGAATATCTTTCTGATTTATATGGTCTATGTGATGGCAATGTTCATCTCGCGGCTCTATTCCAAGCAGGAGAATCCCATCCGCGAACTGGCTTACATCATCCTGGGTCAGGTCTATATCGCAGCACCTCTCTCGATGTTGAATGCGATCGCTTTCCATATGCTCAAGTATCCAGACGACATGAACATCATCGGTAACTACTGTCCCATCTTCCTGCTGGCGCTGTTCTTCTTCATTTGGATCAACGACACGGGAGCCTACCTCACGGGCATGAGTTGCGGCAAACACAAGCTGTTTGAACGCATCTCGCCCAAGAAGACGTGGGAAGGATTCTTCGGCGGACTTGTGGCCTGCATGCTGCTGGGGCTCCTCCTCGGCGACTATGAGTTTTGGGATTTCTTCGGTATCCATCTGACCGAAGCCGTGCGTCTGTCTCGTCTCGAATGGACACTGCTCGGCGTTGTAGTGAGCATCTTCTCAACCTTCGGCGACCTGATTGAGTCGCTTGTCAAGCGCAGCGTCGGAGTGAAGGACAGCGGCAAGATGCTGCCGGGCCACGGCGGCTTCTGGGACCGTTTCGACAGCCTCATCATGGCAGCCCCGGGCATGTACCTCTTCCTGGTGATTATTTCAGCACTCCATATTTAAATAATATAATATAATATAAAACAAAGAGCCGGACAGCAGCATACTGACCGGCACTTTGTTTTTTAAAGCCTGGTGATCCGATTGGGATTCGAACCCAAGACCCACAGCTTAGAAGGCTGTTGCTCTATCCAGCTGAGCTATCGGACCATTTAGCGGGCGCAAAGATAGCGTATTTTTTCGAAATAACCAAATTTTCCGGCAAAAAAATCAGAAAACATAGCCGAAATTCAGCATAAAGTTGAATTCTTTGGTCTTGCGACTCCAATATCCGGTGGCCGAGAGGGGACCTGCCATGAAACGGTAGGCATAGCCCAGCTGTAGTCCCCACGTGTCATATTCCGCCCTGAACATTTCCTTGATGTGGGGCGCGGAGGTGGCGGCTTCAACGCCGCCCGTGATGTAGTGGGACTTGAAGATTCTCTGCTGGGCCTTGAATCCGGTGATGATGGTGAAATCCTCACCGATTTCGGGGTAGAAGATACCGCACATCGTCATCTGATGGTCAGCAAAGAGTCCCCGCTCGAATCCTCCAATAAGAGTGGTCAGCGACAACGGGGTGCGTTTGTCGAAGAAGATGAAGCGAGCCTGGACTCGCGGAATGAAGGTGAGCGAAGCCGTCACGGGGATGGCTTGCTGGAAGAATACATCGGCTTCAGGCACGATGTTTTCGTCTTTGTAACGGTAGAAGTTGGTAGTGTAGAGGTGGGCTCCGAACTCCAGCTGGATACCCCGTGTGGGGAAGTAGCGGGAATCGAGCGTGTTGTATTCGCCTTCGATGAAGTAGGTGATGTAACGCTCGGTGCGACGGTTTTCGGTCGAGTCGAGGATGCCGGCCGTGCTTGCTTTGAGCAGAATGTCGCTGTAGCGCCAGAAATCGAACCTCACGCCCATCTTGTAGTCGATATTGCGCCAGGTCTGTCCGATGTGGAGCTGGATTCGGTTCTTGAACGATTCCACCTGCGCCACCTTGTAGCCTTCCCTGTAGAAATTCTGTTCCCAGCGCCTGAACTCATAGCCCAGGTTCATGTTGTCGATGCCGAACAGCCGGTGATGGATATATGCCCTGATGTCGAAACGTTTGCCCAACCGGAAGTTCAGGTCTGTCGAGATGTCGTATTTCTTGCTGATGGGCATAGTGGCACCCAGCAGCATTGAAGCGCTCTCATAGTTGTCGAATCGGGCACCCACCTTGATTACGGTCTTCATTACCGTCTTGTTGACATTCTTGAGGCCGGCTACCACCGAACCTATGCCATCTTCGGGACGGTTCCAGTAGTGCAGGCCGGGATAGGCGGGTGTGGGGGTCGGGCGGTAGTTTTTCTGCAGGCCGAGGGTTTGCGTCTTGAACTTCATCAGTTCGGGCACCATCTCCCGGGAGCACCTGACACCGCGGTTCAGCAGCGTGTCAATGGCGGCAGGGGTGAACGAAGCGGCTCCGTAGCCCGCCACATCGAGGGGAATATAGATATCGCAGTCCTGGATATTCTTTTTGTAGAGAGGAGCAGCCGAAACATCATAGAGGTGGGTGATGATATCTGCAAAGTTATCCATCAACTGGGCATCCGTTTCACCTGTCACGAGGTCGAGACCGATAATGACATCGGCCCCCATGCGGCGGGCCACATCGACGGGGAAGTTGTTGGTGACACCTCCGTCCACAAACACGAGGCTGTCCTTCCTCACGGGAGTGAAAGCACCGGGAATGGCCATCGACGCTCGCATGGCCTGCACAAGATCGCCATTGTGGAACTCGTAGACCTTGCCGCTCTGGGCCTCAGTGGCTACGCATGCAAAAGCCTTAGGCAGCGAGTTGAAGTCGATTGAGTCAGGCACGCCGTCCAGCATCTGGTTGCGGAGCAGGTTGATAACGTTCTTGCCCTGCAGGATACCGCTGGCACGCGAAACATTCAGTTGAGACGAACCCAGCGTCATCTGGAAAATATACATCTCGTTGTCGCGTCTCACACCGAGCCCGTCCATTCCGTAGGTGGGTTTGTCGAGCAGCAGTGACATCCAGTCCTGAGAAGTCACCAAATTACGCAGCTCAGCGGGGCTGTAGCCTGCGCTGTAGAGGCCACCGATCAGAGAACCTATGGAGTTACCCACTACCATGTCGATGGGGATGCCGAGTTCTTCGATGGTCTCCAGCGCTGAGATGTGGGCCATACCTTTGGCACCGCCTCCGGCGAGCACGACAGCTACCTTGGGACGGCTTTTATGGGTAACGGGATCAATTACTATGGCCGATGACGACAGTGAGAGAGACAAAAATATAAGGGCGGAAAGAATGAATCGGCGCATATTAATCGTTGGTGGATTTTTTGAAGGCAACAGCATCCGGTCGTTCGGTTGTGACGGCTCTGCCCAACAGGGTATTCACAAATTCGCCGATATGGTCGAGGTAAAGGTCGTAGTGATTGTGGATGGCACGGGCGTGGTCACACCCCGTAGCAATCCACAACTCGCGTTTGCCCACCCCCTTCTGGTTATACAGTTCAAAGCCCATTTCGACGGGAACGATTTTGTCCTGGTCGCCGTGCACGAACAGTATCGGTTTTTCGATATGAGCCACCATGTTGTATGGAGAGACATCCCAGAAAGAGAACCCATATCTCAGTTTGCAGAGCCAAGAGGCCATAAAGTAGAACGGGAACCTGGGCAGGTCGTATGTGTCGTAAATGATATGCTGGAAGCCCTCCCAAGCGTTGGTTGGCGCACAGTCGGAGATATATCCTTTCACATACTCAGGCGTGCCTTCGCCGGCCGTTGAGAGAGTGCAGGCGGCACCCAGCGACAATCCGTACATGAAGATTTCCTGCTGGGGCCATCGTTCGTGAACGATGCGGATCCACTGCAGCATGTCGTAGCGGTCGTTCCACCCCAACGAGGTATGGTCGTCACCCGAGAGTCCGTGATATCGCATTTCCGGCAAGAAAACGTTGAGCCTCAACAGGTAGCAGAGGTAGGCATAGCGCATCATGATTATCGCATTGTCCCTGTAGCCGTGAACGACGATGGCAGTCATCACGGGATTTTCGTGCTGGATGAAGATGCCGTGGAGCTCTACGCCGTCATCGGCTGTAATCATCGTATCGCGCCAGGCACCCTTTGCAATCAGCGAGTCCTGCCAGAGCTTCAGCTGAGGGTAGCGGTGGAAAACTTTGGTGTAGGAAACGTCATAGTTGCGGGTATAGTCCGTCTCAGGCTTGATGATGGTGTCCAATATGTTCAAGGATACAATAATACATCCGCCGGCGAGAATCACCAGCAGTGACAGTGTTATTATAATCAAGAAACGATTTTTCTTACGCATATCTTTTTTATTGCCTGCAAAGATAGATATTTTTTTGTATATAAACGTAATGTTTATCAAAAAAAATACAGAAAGTTGAGTTTTTGTGATAATTTATCAATTTTTTTGCTGTTTCTCTTGTTGTTTTATGATATTTTTCGTATCTTTGCAGCGGAATTTGTGTTAATGATGACACTTTGCAACTCTGTCTGAAAAATTGGAATAATAGCAAATATGAACAAGATTTTATCAAAAAAGATGTTTTCCGAAAAGGTAGCCTGCCTGGAAGTGGAGGCTCCCTTGATTGCCCGCAGCCGCAAGGCCGGACATTTCGTTATTGTCCGCATCGACGAGCGTGGCGAGCGCATTCCCCTCACCATTGCCGATGCCGATATCCAGAAAGGTACAATCACGCTCGTAGTACAGGCCGTTGGCGCCTCCTCGACCCGGATCACCCAGCTTGAGCCAGGAGATGTCCTCCACGATGTGGTAGGTCCCCTCGGTCACGCTACCGACATTCAGAAGTACGGCACCGTGGTATGCTGCGGCGGCGGTGTGGGCGTGGCTCCTCTCTATCCCATTGTGAAGGCCATGCACGAAGCCGGCAACCGTGTCATCGTGGTGCTCGCCGCCCGTACCAAGGACCTCATCATCCTGGAGGACGAGATGCGAGCCGCTTCCGACGAGGTTATCATCATGACCGACGACGGTTCCTATGGTACCAAGGGGCTCGTAACCAACGGTGTCGAGACCGTTATCAACCGGGAGAAGGTCGATAAGGTTGTCTGCATCGGTCCCACCATCATGATGAAATTTGTGGCCCTGCTCACTAAGAAATACGACATCTCCACCATCGTTTCGCTCAACACCATCATGGTTGACGGTACGGGTATGTGCGGCGCCTGCCGAGTGAGCGTGGGCGGCAAGACCAAGTTCGTCTGCGTCGACGGTCCAGAGTTCGATGCCCATGAGGTCGATTTCGACGAGATGATGATGAGAATGCGAGCCTACAAGGCCGACGAGGTCGAGGCTATGTCAAAGTTGAATGCTTAAAACCGGAAGAAAATGACACTTGAAGAAATAAAAGCATTGCGTTCCGAACCCTGGCGTGAGGAACTGCGTAAAGCCGTTTCACCCAAAGAACGCGGCGCTATAGAGCGCGTCAAAATGAACGAGCTGACACCCGAATACCGTGTCACCACATTCACCGAGGAGGTAAATCAGGGTCTCACCAAGGAGCAGGCTCTGCTCGAGGCCAAGCGCTGTCTAGACTGCGCCGACCCCTCCTGTATGAAGGGCTGTCCCGTTTCCATCAATATCCCCACCTTCATCAAGAACATCGAACGCGGCGAGTTCCTTGAGGCTGCGCATGTGCTCAAGGAGACCTCTTCGCTCCCTGCTGTCTGCGGCCGAGTATGTCCTCAGGAGAAGCAGTGCGAGAGCCAGTGTATCAAACTCAAGATGAAGCAGCAGCCCGTTGCCATCGGCTATCTGGAACGCTTCGCCGCCGACTACGAACGCGAGAGCGGTCAGATGCAGGCACCCAAGTGCGCCCCCAAGAACGGCAAGAAGGTGGCTGTCGTAGGTTCCGGACCTTCGGGCCTGGCTTTCTCGGCCGATATGATTAAACTCGGCTATGAGGTTACAGTCTTCGAGGCACTGCACGAAATCGGCGGTGTGCTCAAGTACGGCATTCCCGAATTCCGTCTGCCCAACAAGATTGTCGATGCCGAAATCAACGTGCTCCGTGAGATGGGTGTCAACTTCCAGCCCGACGTCATCGTCGGCAAAACCATCTCCTACGACCAGCTCCACGAGATGGGATTCGACGGGATCTTTGTCGGTTCCGGTGCCGGTCTGCCCCGTTTCATGAATATTCCCGGCGAGAACGCCATCGGCGTCATGTCGTCCAACGAATACCTCACCCGCATAAACCTCATGGGAGCCGGACGCGGGCTGGGCGATACGCCTGTGCTCAAGGGCAAGAACGTGGCAGTCATCGGCGGCGGCAACACCGCGATGGACTCTGCACGTACCGCACGCCGTATGGGTGCCGAGCGCGTCATGCTGGTTTACCGCCGTTCCATGGACGAGATGCCTGCACGTAAGGAAGAGGTACACCACGCCCTCGAGGAAGGTATTGAATTCATGACCCTCCACAATCCCATCGAATATCATGCCGACGAGAACGGCCGTGTCAACGAGATGGTGCTCCAGGTTATGGAACTCGGCGAACCCGATGCTTCCGGCCGTCGCAGCCCCGTGCCAGTCGAGGGCAAGACCGAGACCCTTCCTGCCGACCTCGTCATTGTGGCCGTAGGTGTTTCACCCAACCCCATCATCCCCAACGCTATCTCCGCACTGGAGACCAGCCGCAAGGGTACCATTGTGGTCAACGAGGAAACCCTCCAGTCAACAGTCAAAGACCTCTTCGCCGGCGGCGATATCGTACGTGGCGGTGCCACCGTCATCCTCGCCATGGGCGACGGACGCCGTGCCGCAGCCAACATGCACGACTATCTTTCCGGTAAGTAAGATACGACTACCTTATACGACTGGTGCCCCGCTTATGCAGGGCACCTTTTTTTTGTAATACTTTTAGTTGGAAATTACATGAAAGCTAACCGTGTCAAATAACAAATTTTCTTATAGTTTCTGGCCGCAGGCCATGCCGTTTCGCCCGTTTGTGGCGCAAAATGCTTGGGGCTTGAATCCTGAAACTTTGAACCCTTAACCCTTAACCTTAAACCATAAATGCCTTCTTCCATCTGACCTTAACATCTCCTTATGCGTATCATTGTGCCTGTCCCTGCGATTCTCTTCGTATCAAAGTGACTGTCCCCGGGATTCCAGGGAATCAGAAAACCATCCCCCAATTCTTCCGGATTCGTGATTCGCGACGTATAGATTTTGGCAAGCGAAGATAACAATACGCTTTACCATTGCCCGCTTATCTCATTTTTATTATCCACCATATATGTTATTCCCAAAAAATATTTATATTTGCCGTGCTTAAGACGAAATCGGTCACTGTATTTTCGCCAAGGCTTATTATTTTCGCAATGCCCAAATACTTAATCATACTCTTTGCCCTGTTTGTCATGATGCCTGCTCAGGCCAATCAGGTTTCAGATGACAGCATTATGATTCGGTCATCAGTACTCGTCGTGACACCCGGCGATGTGCTTTATTCATGCATTGGTCATGCCTTTATTCGGATGGAGTGTCCTACCTATGGATTGGATTATTGTTTTACTTGCGAGAGCGAGAGTGTCAGACAAAAAGTGCTTACATTTCTTGCAGGTCATCTGAAAATGGGAATGATGGCTATTCCGACAGGAGAATTACTCAACCTCTATGCCTCCGAGAAAAGGGGTGTCTCGGAATACAATCTGAACCTGACGCTTGAACAGAACAGACGACTTTGGGAACTGCTTGACAATACAGTAGCAAAGGGAATGGATTTGCCGTATGACTATATACAGCGCGGATGTGCTCTCTCATGCTATCGTATCATCATGGAGACTATACAAAGAGACGGAGCTGTTGAGCACCGTTGGCCTGCACACTTTTACATGACACGCCGGGAACTGGTAAGCCGGCAAATGGGAGATTTTCCATGGACGGCATTCATGCTCTATAGCCTGGTGGGCAAAGAAGCCGACAAGAGTGTCCCTTTCGATGACAAGGTGGTGACACCGCGAGACTTATTGGAAGTACTTCAGCTGACGACTGTCAACAAATCCCAGTTGTTGGATAATGAGGGCAGCGTTTTGATTGAGGCTGCAGAACCTGCGGCCGGAGGCGATTGCGAATTACCCTCTCCTCTTATCTGCAGTTGGGTTGTTCTGGTCATTTGCATCTGTTCGATTTTGAAGAAAAGCAGCCTTCATGAATATCTGTTGCTGGTTCTTCAGTTCTCCATTGGTCTGTTCTTGTTCTACCTCATCTTCTGTTCCTCTTTGCCATGCACGGAATGGAACTGGCTTTTTATCCCATTCAACCCCCTTCCTGTATTTACATGGAGATGGCGCAAAACATGGGCGGCTGTCTATGCTGCAGCCTTATTGGTTTGGCTCTTGGCTATGCTGCTGTCACCTCATCAGTTGGTGGATTCTGCGTATCTGATGCTCGCGTTCTGCCTTCTGATTACCTGTCTGAATATTCATGTCAAATTAAATACTAAATTATCATGTTTAAGAATAGAAACTTCTGTTTCGGCCAAGGCATCAGAATCCTGATGGCATTGGCACTTGTGTTGTGTTGTTGCGGGAATGTGTTGGCTGGCGACGATTTCGGTTACTATTGGTATCACACCCACGTTGCCGCTTACCCAACGGGGAAAGGACTCGTCTATGCCACGCAGGACTCGAATGTGGAAAACCCGAATCCTGAGCTTTTCGCCGAGGAAATGACAGTAAAATTCGTTAATAATTCTAGTGATGCAGATCTTTATCTGTTCAATCGGCCTGCCGAGGGTTATGGATTCAACGGATGGTACAGATGGGAAGACGGCCAAGTTTCTTCGTTCCTGTCTTGGAATACAAGTGTGTTTGGTCTTTTCTCCCCCTCTAGTTTATCCTCCACATGGTCTGAAGACAATGAGACGGAGCACTATAGTGAGGATCCTAACGATGAAGTTGTAGGTGTGTTCGGTCGGGTTTCCATTAAACGCGACGTAGACAATTTGAATGAAGTAATAGCAGCTGTGCCTGATAGTGAAGTTTTTGGGGCGATGTTTATCATTGGAGGTATTCTGGATAATATGGAATTCTCTATTGACAACCCATGTAATGAAATAGGGGACAATGTTATGCTTTCGGCTGCCGAGGTATATAAAGACTCGGTCACGTCCGTTGATGAGATAACGGGTGTGGAAACGAAAGAGTATAAAGATGTTGTTGTGTTTACCGGATGGACTGACACGAAGGGAAACCACTACACCTCCTCGGAGTTGAAGCTCAAGGTGACCGAACATGAAGTATATACAGCCCACTATCAATTCATAGACAACAGTTCATCAGGAATAAAGTCATTGCCTATCAATGAAAGCAAAATCCACAAAGCTTACAGTCTGTCTGGAGCTGTGCTGACATCCGGCAAGGAAGAGGAACTGAGAAAAAAATTAAAGAGTGGCTTCTACATTATCAACGGAAAGAAGATTCTCCTAAAATCCAAATAATTAGAGACCGCTTAAATGCCTTGAGACCCAATGGCCTGTCTTGAACGGATATGGGCCGGAAAAAGGAATCACCCGTATATACATATTTTTATACGGGTGAGTCCATATCCATCTCTTTTTATTCCATAGGCTTTATCAGACCTTCAATGTAGGCTATCTCGTCAGGTGAGAGGTTGTATTTGGCGTAGAGTTTCTCGTCTGTCCAAGGCTCGGAGAAGTCCTGGAGGGGGACGAATTGGAATTTATCTTTTGAAAGGTTGATTGAAGTAACGGCCTGTAATATTAAGAAACGTACAAATCTTGTTTTGAGATACTGATAGGTATTATCAACTACTATCTTATCTGTACTTCCCCCGATAATTAGATAAGAATCCGTACACAATTCATTAGGATTTATGATTTGCATCCTAGATAATACTCTAAATTTTCCAGAGGAATCAGGCTCTCCTGCATGTTCACAAGTAACCTTACTCAATAGTATTTTGTATTGTGTTATTAACTCATTTGATTGAACATCATCTATAGAAATGAAGGATTCACCTTCGCTTGAATATAACAACAAACTGTTTGCAAAAGCTCGAATACCACCTCGAGTATTAGATGGTAAGCCAAAGGCATTTCTTGAAGAAACCAAATTACTAAATGACATTTCTTTCCTACTTGATACTTTACGGATAATATCTACAGCTTTGTTATATCTTACAAAAATATCATATTCGTCCAAAGCCCGTCTTAAAGATTCCCTTGTGCCATTTTGAATAGTAGTAATTAGACAATCACCGTTATATGAACAATCCCATAGGAAATAACTTATACCACCTCCAATGCTAACATTATTAAAACAATCTTTCGCATTAATAAAATCAAATATCTCAGAGAGGCGATGATCGTTTAGCATTTCTTCTCTATATTCGTCAAGTCCCTTACCACCGGCAAACCAACGTGAGGGAGTTATCATAGATATATACAATGGTCGGATTTTCTTAGAAATACTTACAAAATGATTATAAATCGGTTTGGCGCTAACACCAGCTCCTCCATCCATCACTTGATATGGCGGATTTCCTACTATAGCATTGAATGTCATATAAATTTGGTTGTTGGCTTTCCAATAGCTTTGGCCATTGGAGATGCGTTCGATGAATTGTTTGGGCTTGTTCTGAATCTGATTAAGCAGGTCGTCAAAATAACGGGCATTGACTTTCACCTGTCGGAAGCCTCGCAGGGTGCGTCGGGTGATGCTCTTGGCCATCGGAGTCTTGCAGATGACGAAAATGTTCCGAGCAATGGTCTCATCCCAGAGTTTATTCTGAATCTCATCAGGCAAGTCGGTTGAGAGCATGTTTGCCTCGCGGTATCTGCGGCATCTTTCTCGAAAAACCGAATAGGCCACGTAGAGCGGATACAAACCCGTCTTTGAATTGATTTCAAGGATGTGGGTATCCGGGTCGGTAAACACACGAGCAGTCACCTCGCCACGGTCAACGAAGCGAGGCTCTTCCAGCAGTCCTTTCTCTGCATCGTGGCTCTCGTCGAAGAAATCATAGCCGCCCAGACAGTCGCTCATGTGCATATTGACAACGCGCCAAGGAGTGAGCACGGTCTCCTTGTCAGGGTTGCGGAACCGGCTGAAGATGGCGGCAATACGTTTCACGCGCTCCAAAGGAGGCAACGTATCAGCGGCACGTGCCATCTCACGAATATTGCGACCTGAAGCACGGAAGATATCCGGGTCATAGTATTTTACGAAACCGGAGAATTTCTCTTTCGTCACACCTTTGGGCATAAACTCTTCCCACGACTGGTCGTCGATAATGTTCGCAAAGTTTTCTATGGTAACATCTTCATTTTCATCCGTAAGTTCTGCCCCATAAATGAGCAATGGGAAGCGGATGCTGATACCTCGAAGGATGGAGATGGCTGTTGAGCGGTTTTTCTTCTTCTCTTTCAGTTCTTCAAGAAGACGTTTCTCCTCTTCGGTCAATTCCCGCTTGGGTTTCTTCCGGGCCTTTTCTATCTTCTCATATTCTTCGTTGGTGAGTCCCTGCTTGTTGATGTCCACATCGCCGGAGTTGTGATTGGATTTTGTTTCGCCGATTTGCTTTTTGAGGTCGGCGAACTTTTCCAGTTCCACGCGGTCAAGCTTCAGCAAATTGTCATTATACAGACGAGCGTTATCGAAGCCCGAGTTAACCACCCTGTCAATATAAGCCTGTTTTAGTTTTTCCAGCATACCCGCCACATGCAGCGGCTCCATGCATGTCCCGTTGTAGCCGATGATTGGGCAGAAATTAAGGAACCGGCCCATGGCCGCTTTATCATCCTCTGTCTGAACTCTCCCTGCCTGAGCTGTAACCTTCGCCACTTGAGCTATGACTTTCAATGTACGGTCAGGCGCGAAATCGAACACAAAACACTCTTCCTTCCTCCGTCCGGATTTGGTCTCATAGGGCGACTGCACACGGAATATGGTCTGCATATAGGCTTTGGCATCTGTCTGCGCGCTTCCCGCCAGCATGAAGACGGCAGTCCATGGACGTACGGTCACACCAGTTGTCAGACGACCGCAGGAGAGCGTAATGGTGTAGGTTTGCTCCGGGTCATCACCCATAGCACGCTCCACCATCTTCAGGGCTTCGTCACTTTCGGCTTCCTCATCTCCTTCCCCTGCCACATTGACTATCTCGAAATTGCGGAAGACCGGGTGTGCCTGCAGCAACAGGCTCAGGGCGCGAGCTTCGCGAACGCCGGGAAGCATCCATAGCGAGTGACGGAAATTCTGCCGGTATTCAACCGTGGAATAGGGGTAGTTGCTTGATGGGTCATACTTGACAATCAAGTCAAGAAATTGTTTTACATCTGATTCATGGACAAACTGTCCGACTTTTGCCCCCGCAGGCATATTGACGTGGTCACGTCCCGGATTACCTGTCCATGTGCGGAAGAACTCCTTGAAGTTGAAGGCACGGTCTTCCACATCGGCATATTGCCCAACTATCTTGCCGAGGTCGAATGTGAAGATATTCAGCCGCGGAAGACCCGCGTAGGGATTCGGGTCGCCGAAATGATTCAATTCCCATTGCTGCTTGGCCTGCTGCTCCATCACGTAATCCCAGGTATAGACCTCATCCTCGTTGAAATCGTCCAAAAGATTGAAAGGGGTACCCGAAAGGTTGAGTGTACAGGTCTGCGGGTTGGTAAGCGCGTCAATAACGCTTTGTCCGAGTTGTGTCTGGGTCCCCTCATGAGCCTCATCGATTATAAGACAATCCCAATGAGTTTGGAAGACGGCATCGTTCTTGTCGAATTTGCCGCCCACCTCCTTTGAGCCGCGCAAGTCCTGAATTGAGGCGAAATAGACATAATGCCATTTGCTGTTACGTTTGGCATCGGCCTCCAACTCCCCGAATTCAAAGCCGTTGTTCCTCGAACCGTAACGATACACCTTACCGCCTTCGAGGAATATCTTGTTGAAGTCCTCAAACCAACCGGCATCCACCACGGGGCGGTGCGTCAGAATCATCGTGCGATGGAATTGGCATTCCTTGATAACTTGAAGTGAGGAGAGCGTTTTTCCGAACCTCATCTTGGCGTTCCAGAGCATGTGACTGCCGGCACGAGAGAATTTCCGCACAGTCCTGCGGATGGCATCCTGCTGCTCGGGACGGAACACAATAGGATTATTGTCTTTGGAGATGGCTGCGCCGCTGATGGCCGACTGTCCGTCTTTGACTGCTTTTATGGCTTCAAGTACGGTATGAAGGTCGCACTCGAACCATTCCGTCCCCTGCTTTTCGGTGGCGAAGCTGTGACGTTTGATGCCGGACCGGCGCAGCACGTCGTGCACCTCCTTGTCATTAAAAGAGCCAAGCGTTCCTCCATTGATATAGAACGTCAGTTCCGTATGCAGAAGGTCGTAGGTGATACCGGCGGTCTGTGTATATTGGTTGATACGATGCTTGGCCGCCTGATTCAACTCCTTGCTGTTAGGCGGCAGGTCGACTGACGCGAAGGTTTCAAGGGTGGCCTCGCCTATTTTCAGGCATCCTTGATGTGCCTCGTCGTTTATACGGAACACATAAATCAGTTTTGCTTTCAGCGACGATTCATATTTCATAGTCAGGCGTTTTATTTTATCAATGAAATATAGGTGATTTTCTGTTTGTCTCGTGGTTTGCTCCAATCGCGGATAAGGCACTTCTTTCCGATATGGCCTTTCAGTTCCCCCGATGCGCAGGCAGGACACTCTACCTTCCGTGGCTCAAGGTCAAACAACCCGGCTTCTTCATACACCTCGTTGCACGAATCCGGCACAACTCCCTTCAGTCCGTCCATCTGCCAGAGATTCCACGAAATGATATAGGCCGCGTAGTTGATGCTTTTCAACATCGGCTCTTGCCCGAACTTGGCCACATAATATTCAATAAAGGTGTAAAGCAGTGCCTCGCGCGCCAGCAGCAGGCTGTCACCCTGCCACTCGTAGCCGTAGGTGTTTTGGTAGGCCGTCTGCGCCCATTTGAGCCATTCGCCGGAGGTCTCTGTGTTCTCCGAGACAACACGAAGCTTCCGGTCGAGCAGGCCGATACGCTGTGCAATGGGAATGGGTTCTCCGGTGGTGGTGTCGTAGCGGCTCACGAGATAAGGAGCCTCGCCGCAGGTGATTTCCATGCGGGTGGCGCGTACATAGTCTTTCCATGTCCTTCCCTCGGGAAACTGAATTTTGCCGGGCGTACTTTTCCATGTATGGGTGGCATCCTCCACGTTGAACACGTCCTTGCGCCCGAACCATGCCTCATCGATGAGATTGTTCTGGGCATTACATATCCACGAGGGCGTAAACACCTCGGCCATGTCCTTGGCGCGGTAGGTTTGCTGCTGGCGGCTTTTGAACACGCGCGGCAGGATGACCAGACTGCGATCTCCGGTGATAAGCTCCGGTGTTATCACATCATGGTAGCCATAGCCCTCGCCCAAGAATTCGTAATCGTGCGTCGCCCAGAAGATATTGCGGCCGGTGGTGTGGTCACGAAGGAGCTGCGAAAAGACAGCCTCGCCCCCTTCCCCTCTCCAAGGGGCGAGGGGAATGATTTGTCCTGTTTCGGTAAGGAGGCCGGGCATCTGTCTGTGACTATATTATGCTGACTGATACCCAAGCGTCAGAAAGGTTTATATCGATAAGTACCGGCACAACAAAAAGCGTGGGCATCGGCTGCTGCTCGTTCTGCTATTTAGGCCGTCGGAAGCCTTCTCGATAGAACGGACAGAGTGATGCCCACGCGGGAGGATATACGGTGCACCCTAAAAGCGTGCATGAGGGCATGGTTAGCCCCCGGCACGCCCCGGGTGCGTATATACACATCCGTCGCGGTCACTTCTGCGTTGCTTTGTTCGAGATCTGAATTTCCGACGTTCAAATAGCCAAAGCCAAGCGTTAGTGTCGCTTTTTACATTATGTCGTCGCAATGTTTATCTTACAGGAAGATGTCGCATTACGCCTGCAAATATACACGATTTTTCCGAAAAAACAAAAAAATCCGGCCGGAATATTGCGATTCGTGCCGGATTTATGGATTTAGTCTGTATTTTTTGCGGTAGGAGGAGGGGATTTGGCATATTAATAGCCTAAAACCTGTATCGGGTGTAGCGTCCGCGTTTGCGGTTTCATTCTGTTCATTGTAATCTGCTGCATTCATATATTCAGTTATTTTAGACACTAATCAGATAAAAGCAATCAGAAAATAATTTCAAGATGATTGCTTTGTTTAAAAGCAATCAGAAAATAATTTCAAGATGATTGCTTTGTTTGAAAGCAATCAGAAAATAATTTCAAAATGATTGCTTTATTTGAAAGCAATCAGAAAAAAAATTCAAAATGATTGCTTTGTTTAAAAGCAATCA